>Ga0307377_10000143_pt1 | contig 97747 bp, 80 predicted proteins | sample TR3MG_FD_202535 | JGI IMG/M metagenome (GOLD analysis project Ga0307377, IMG submission 202535) | Soil microbial communities from Risofladan, Vaasa, Finland - TR-3 | ecosystem: Environmental > Terrestrial > Soil > Coastal area > Acid sulfate soil | place: Finland: Risofladan, Vaasa | collected...
CCTCACTCAATGGCACTCTGCAAAATCCATGAACTCACCCCCTTAATCCCCCTCTCTGCTGATAGAATAACCTCACTCAATGGCACTCTGCAAAATCCATGAACTCACCCCCTTAATCCCCCTCTCTGCTGATAGAATAACCTCACTCAATGGCACTCTGCAAAATCAATGAACTCACCCCCTTAATCCCCTCTCTGCTGATAGAATAACCTCACTCAATGGCACTCTGCAAAATCCATGAACTCACCCCCTTAATCCCCCTCTCTGCTGATAGAATAACCTCACTCAATGGCACTCTGCAAAATCCATGAACTCACCCCCTTAATCCCCCTCTCTACTTCGCAAAGAGGGGGAGACTACATGATGATATTTGGAAATTAATAACTTTACATTTACTTTTTTATGAGTATGAAAGAATATAAAAAATTTGATCTGAACAAAATAAAAATCCATGCCAGGGAACTCAGGAAAGAGATGACTGACTCTGAGAAGATTCTATGGAAAGAGCTAAGAGGAAGAAAAATGGATGGACACAAGTTTTTAAGACAACATCCAATTCTCCACAATGGAAACCTTGTTAGGTATAACTACTTTATTGCTGATTTTTACTGTGCTGCAAAGAAAGCTATAATTGAACTTGATGGTCCTATTCATAAAGACAAAAAGGAATATGATGAATATAGGGATTCGATTCTAAAGGATATGAATATGAATATTCTAAGAATAAAAAATGAGGAATTATCTGATATTAAATATGTAATTGAAAAAATCAAGACCTTCTTGAATTTAATTCACTAAAATACAATAGCATATCACGAAAGCGAGCCCCCTCTTTACGCAGTAGAGAGGGGGTTGGGGGTGAGTATATTTAATAATAATTTTCTTATTTTTACCCTTATTAAAACATTTTCAAAATGAACAAAACAGTAATGGTTACCGGTGCCACTGCCGGATTCGGAAGAGCAACAGCAATAGTATTTACAAAGAATGGTTACAATGTAATAATTACAGGCAGAAGGAAAGAGAGGCTTGATGAACTGGAGAAAGAGCTTCTGAAGTCAGGCAAAGGGAAAGTATTGTCGTTAAATTTCGATGTAAGGAAGCTTGACGAGGTAAATGCCGCTATCAATAACCTCCCGGAAGAATGGAAAGCAATAGACGTATTGGTAAATAATGCAGGACTGGCTGTTGGAATGGATCATATAGATAAGGGCAACATCGACGACTGGGAGAGGATGATCGATACCAACCTGAAAGGGATGCTTTATGTCACCAGGGCTGTTTCGCCCCTGATGGTGGCCAGAAACAGCGGACACATAATCAATATTGGCTCCATAGCAGGTAAAGAGGCCTATGAAAATGGTAATGTCTACTGTGCTTCGAAATTCGCTGTTGATGGATTATCACGATCCATGCGCATCGATCTTGTCAAGAATAATATAAAAGTAACTCATATTGCGCCAGGGATGGCTGAAACAGAATTTTCAATAGTCAGGTTCAAGGGTGATAAAGCAAAAGCTGACTCAGTATATAAAGGTGTGGATCCTCTCACAGGTGATGATATTGCAGATGTGGTATATTACTGCGCTAACCTTCCTGCCCACGTTTGTATCAATGACCTGGTTATCACTCCAACCCAGCAGGCGAGCATCCATTATTATTCAAGAAGGGAATAGAGGCACCATTGAAGACTGTGCACAGTGTAAGTCGCGTCATTTGGCCTGCGGCCCTCATCCATTGTCATTTGCGCTACGCGCGTCATTTGGCCTGCGGCCCTCATTTGTGGTCATTTGCGCTTCGCGCGTCATTTGGCCTGCGGCCGTCATTTGTGGTCATTTGCGCTTCGCGGGTCATTTGGCCTGCGGCCGTCATTTGTGGTCATTTGCGCTTCGCGCGTCATTTGCCCTGCGGCCCTCATTTGTGGTCATTTGCGCTTCGCGGGTCATTTGGCCTGCGTCCGTCATTGATTGTCATAGTTGTTAAAAAATTGAATGACTACTGAATTACTACCGAATGACAACCGGATGACAAGCAAATGACCACCGAATGACCACTGAATGACAACCGGATACAATCAGGATTTGCCAATTGACTTTATGTAATTGTTTAACTTAATTCCTATATCATCAATACTTCTGATAAATGACTCAAAGTTTTCGTCACCAATTAATTTGCGGTTATGAGCTTTAGTAAGCCAAGCCCTGGTTTCGAATAATGATCCCCTGGAATAATAACTGAAGTTGACATTTTCCTTGTAATGATACCTTCCAAATCCTTCACTTAAATTCGCTGAAATGGAATCAGCTGCTCTAACCAGCTGCTTGCCAATAGTATCTTTCGAAAAATAATCCCATCCGGTAACAATAGACCAGATCTTTTCGGCTATCTCCATAGATAGAGAATATACCTGCAACTCTTCTAATTTCATATCCTTTTAGCACTTATTACGATCAAAATTAATAAAAATTCTTCTCCAAATGACAACAGAATGACAACTGAATGACAACAGATTGACAACTGAATGACAACCGAATGACAACTGAATGACTACCGAATGACCACCGAATGACAACCGAATGACAACCAAATGTCCCACTATTCTACCCTAGCACCCAGCAACAAAAAAGCCCCTTCCGGAGCTGCAATTATCATAGATATCATTTTGGAGGTTTATTTTCCCATGAAGGATATGCCTCCCTTAATATTAATAAAGGATCTTCTGAATCCGCCTGATGGCGGACCGGCAGGAGCTGCCTGCAGCAGAAGTCCTGAGCTCAGGTGCAGAGTTATCTTCTCATTCACCTTCCTTGTTGCTCCAATGGCCGGATTGATGAAAATACCGCTTGCGGAAAAGTCTTTCGTTACGAAAAGGAACCCTCCGTCAGCTACAACAAATGGAGTGAACTTGCGTTCCCTGAGTATATACCTGAAATCGAGGTACAACGGGACCATAGTCCCTCCGTCATATAATGACAATCCTGTTCCGAATCCCGTAATAAAGTGCTGATTGATCCTGTAAGCAGCAATTGTACTTACACCTAAAAGGCTCTTTGAATAGTCAACCGCTGTATTTCCAAGTCCGAACCCGCCTCCAAGTTCATTGATACTGACAAATCCTGATTCTTTTGGCGGTATAGGTTTATTTGCCTCAGCTAAAGAATCAGCGAGTATCTTTTCTTCTTTTTCTTTGAGTGATTGTGCAAGTTGAGTATTCAGACTGTCAGCAGCATATTTAAACCCTTCACATTCAGCAAATCTCCGGAACAGATTGCTGATCTCGTTCCTGAGCGAATCATTCTCAGCATTCATTGCAGTCAGATTCCTTGACAAGGCTTCATAATCAGAATTTACTTTTTTCAGCTGTTCACCTCTCTGGTAATAGCGTGCCGTCAGTGACCTGTATTGCTGGGTAGCTTTTTTCAGTTCATCAGTGAGACTATTGTATTTTGCATAAATAGTATCATACTGCAATGACTTAACATTCAATAATTGAATTATTGAATCACGCTCTGAAGTAATTACAGTTTCGTTTTGATTAAGCCGTTTTACTCTCTCCTCAAGCTCCTTTACGTCACAACTGCGTAAACCAAGAAAAATAACCAGTGCCAAAAGAAGTAATTCCAGAACCAGCCTGCTGTAGTTTATACTCTTCATAAAATGTCCTTAAACATCTGACCAGAACTATAATTTTCAGATACTTAACTGAGTTAATCCGTTAAAAATAAATATTTTTAGTGAGCTACGACTAATTTGTTAATAATTTAACAATTAGTTGATAACTTCAACTAAATTATTAAGTTAGTTTAATTATCTTATTGAAGTATGGGATCAGGCTTAAACGATGGGTAACGAAAATTACTGTTACCCTGGCGCTGATCTTTTCAATAACATCCATTATAATAGCTTCATTATCAGAATCTAATGACGATGTAGCCTCATCGAGCAGCAATATTCCGGGTTGCCTTATCAATACACGGGCCAGAGCCAGCCTCTGGCACTCTCCACCCGAAAAACAGGATGTATAGTTAACAATAAAAGCATCAAGACCTTCTTTAAATCGATTGACAAGGTGCTCTGCATTTACAGATTCAAGAACCTTCATAATATCAATGTCAGAAACTATACTGTTGCTGTCCCATACCAGGTTCTCCCTGATAGTACCATCAATAAAAAACGGATCCTGAGGCAGATATCCTATTGCAGATTTCCATGAAGGAATCATATGCTCGTCAAGTATCTGACCATCAATAAATATATTGCCTGAAACAGGCTTTTGCAAACCGGAAATAATATCTATCAGAGTTGTTTTCCCAATACCCGATACACCTGTAATTCCGGTGATTTTATTGGCTGGAATTGTTATGTTGAGGTTTTTGAATAAATGTTCACCTCCGGAGTATGAGAAGCTGATATTTTTTAGTTCAATCTCCTTCTTAAAGGAAAGTGAATCACCGACAGGTCTTTTCATGAATCTGCTATCGGGAAATTCATCATCAAGTTTAAAGACAAGTTTTACTGAAGGCAGATATGAAAATAGCATGCTCACATCATTATTGATTGCGATGAAATGAGGAAAGATCTTTGCAAACAGGAGAATCAGGATAAAGAATGCTGCGAGAGGCACGTCACCTGTTCTGTAACCCGCATAAATAACTGTTACAAGGACCAGTATGCCCGCTATCCTGTATATAAGCTGAGGAAGATTATAGTTTTTCTGGATGTTGTATTCAATATCAAGCAGGGAAGTATTTGCTTCGTTGAATTTTCTGTAATAGAACTCTTCAGAGCTGTGAACTTTGGCAATCTTGACACTTTGCCAGAAATCGTCTATATATTTAAGCAGACGGTTATAAGAATCGATTGCAGCCTCACCAAGGTTATATGACCTGATCAGGAATTTCCTGAGTATGAAAAACAAAATCGAGCCTGCAAATATTACAATAAAGGTAAACTTCGCCGATATCATTAAAGCATAGCAGATGAAAGCTGCCAGCATAAGCAATGACGTCAGCAGTTTGAGGAAGTAATAATAATAATTTGCCAGCACAGGGATCTCCTTTATAAGTACCTGTATATGATTTGTTCTGCTCCTGCTGTTCAGGAGGGGCCAGTCAGCCAGTATCACCTTCCGGAATAATCTCAGCCTTGCATCATGAATTAATGATACCTGGTAACCGGTATCCAGTACGGTTTTCCAGTATTGCACCAAAGCATTGACTGAGAGAATTATCACATAAATAATTAGAATGGTTTCTACGGACAGAGGGATACCTGACCGATCTGAAACAGTTCTGAAAAAGCCTGTTATGCCTTCAGGCAATCCTTCAGCTGCTGTATTAAGCAATTGCAGAAGGGGGATGAGGAGAACGATAGAAAATCCGGTATTCATGCCCTGAAAGAGTGTAAGAAAAGAGAGAAGAAAAAGCCTTCCGGGTCTATGTTTTGAAAGGATGCGGAAGGTCTTAAGGATTAACGAGAAGTTCATTTATCTAGAGCCTGAGCGACTTTGGGAAAAGGTGATTTGAGATTTAACCGGCAAACTGATATGTTTAAGACTAAATGCTCTGCCCACTAAATCATTAGGTCTTTTGATCTGCGATCTGCGATCTGCGATCTGCGCCTTGTGCCTGCTACCCTGCGTCGTTTATGGTATAACTGCCTTGAGTGTATTTATCCTGAGTCCGTCTCTTACTCTTACGATAAAGAATCCTTTAGAACCTGAAGGCATTGCAATACTGTTTATATCGCTCTCAACAAGAGTTTTCTGCAGTATTTTATGCCCATTCATATCATAAACCTCGCAAGATGCCCTGCTGCCAACATTACCCTTAATGATTAAACTCTTATCAGATACCCATAATTTCAGATCCTGTATCTCAGGTTTCTTCTCCGGAGGCTTAATAGAAGTCAGTATGGAACTGGAAGTATGTATATAGAATTGTCCTGTGCCATATGTGGCAGGACTCACATTGACAGTATAGCTGGTTTCAGAAAGATCTGTAAAGATACCGGCAGTCCGGTCTTCAAGTAAAAATTTGTAATCGGTGAGAGGAATGATATCTGCAGAGAATGTCATTTCTCCACCATTCTCTGTAAAGATACCTACCGGGATGATGAATTTATCACAATCAATAACCGGGAGTGCCTGCCTTGTCATATTTGCTACATTCTCACCTTCAACCAGATTAGTATAGAGTTCAACTTCAGATCCTGAGCTATATAATCCAACGTCGTAACCCGGATCGAGACCAGGGGTCATGTCAGCATTGTAGACTACTGTGGTAAGGTTTTCAAAATCACCGTGTTTTACTTTAAGAAGGAGACCAGGCCATGGATCATCTGCTTTTTCAGATTTATCAGATCCTGCCGATTTTGCAAATGTGGTAGCACTGCTGAGTACCCTCATTGAAGAGGTGAAACTGAAAACAATGCCATCATAAAGTGCAAGAACAAAGAATCCCTGTCCTGCCTGAATTTTAGTACCGAAGGATGTTAGCCCTGAGGGGAATCCAGGTACTGAAGCTGCAGCATACTTATATACACTGGTTAAAACGTCATAAACATACAAAGCCTGATATGATGGATCAAATTTACCTGCATTGGTTGCAAGAAATGCCGCTGCATCAAGTGCAGCAGTAAATGGGTTGCCCAGCAGGTTCCATCCACCTGCTCCATAATTTGTCCAGCTCCTGGTGCCTGACCATAAAGCCGTAGTATTATAATCAGCGGCGGTGCTTCTTGCTGTATAACCGGTTGCATAAGGAGATGTTGCAGTGATGGTTGTTGAGTTGACAACAGATCCCGTAAATATGAAGATGCCTGTACTTCCTGACTTCTGTGAAAGGTTATATCCTTTACCACTTACAAAATTGCCCGAGCTGACTACAGGCCATGAACCATCCGTTTCCTGGAAAGACCATATCTGAGACAGGTTACTGGTGTTAGCTGATATAAACCCAGCAACACTTTGACCGCCAACAGCTGAAGAAAAGAAATGAAAGTTTCCATTAGGTAATGTAGTCTGCATCTGACGGTTGTAAGTCACATTTCCGGAGCTTGTACCCTGAACTATCAGCGAACCGCTATTGGCAATTGTTGAATTAATGGTAATAGTTCCTGAGTTAGTCAGATTCCCTGAAACAGTCATAGACCCAGTTGCAGCAATTGTAAGGGAGGCCCCTGAACTTATAGTAAGCGTAGAGCATTGGGCTGACGCTGATATAGCGGGTTGATTACCTCCACTGGGAATCGTAATTCCTGCACTTGCACCAGGCACTACTCCACCACACCAGTTTGTTGCGGTATTCCAGTCTGTGGAAGTTGCACCGGTCCAGCTATTGGGATTAACTGTTACCTGTATGACAACAGGACCACTGTTGAGTCCACTTGTTGTATTTCGTACCCGTAAATCTGCATTATAAACACCTACTGCTGCATTAGCAGGGATGGTCAGAGTTAATGGACTGGCCGGCAGGATGGTAAAAGCAACGTCTGTAAAACCTTGTGTGTTGGCTGTTGCATCATAATCTAATGAATACTGATCAGGACACCCTGCAGAGGTATAAGTCAGTGTTGCTGAGGTTATTCCCTGGCAGACAGCAGGATTAGTACCAGGTGTAATTGTTGGAACATAGTTATAATAAGCGATAACAATTTTCCCGTTTCCACCATTTCCACCTATTTCACTTGAATTATTTCCAGTTCTGGCACCACCACCTCCTCCTCCCGGTATTGAACCAGGATTCCCATCCCCACGATCGATTCTAAAAGCCCCTCCATTACCTCCTGGATATGTTCCGGTTCCGCCAGTCCCTGTTGCTGCATTGCCTCCATTCACTCCGTTTCCTCCGCTTCCCGCACCTCCACCTCCTCCAGCTCCATTGACTGGTGCAATTGAGGATGAAGTCCCACCGGTGCCTCCAATATAAAATCCGGAACCTCCTGCTCCGCCAGTAAGACCTCCCGAACTCAGTCCACCTGAACCAGGCAATGCAATTAAACTACCAGCTACACCTGAAAAACTGGTTTGACCACCTGCAATCCCATCCGTAGGGGTTGCGGCTCCCCCTGTTCCTCCAACTCCAATAGTAGCTGTATAAACATCTCCTGCGTTAACTGTCCATGAAGATTTGTTGTAAGCACCACCTCCTCCTCCACCAGCTCCCACATTTGTACCTTTGGCTCCTCCTCCACCACCGCCGCCGCCCCAGGCGTGAACAGTAATACTACTGATTCCACAGGGTACGGTCCATGACCCGGAGGCCGAAAAGGTAGTAGAAGCAGAATAAGCAATTACGGTTAAAGGAATTACCTCTCCTGTACCAAGTATGGTAGAAGAAAATAACGCTCCCGAAGGACCTGCAAATACAATTTTTCCTAATTGAGTGGATGTTAGTCCTGCAGAGGAGCTTCCAACAAATAATTTCCCAGAAGTTCCCGAGGAAGTACCGTCCCATGCTCCTGTCCACCCTGTAACCATAACCTCTCCAGTCCCCCATGTTACTCCATTACTGGCTGCAAAAGTAAGGGTATGACTACCTGTGCCAAGTGCAATTGTTGAGGCAGCCTGCAGGTTGAGTGTGCCAACTGTTTCGGAAAATCCTGTTGATGAACCAGTGCTAAATGTTCCTCCGCTTAAAACAATATTGGAAGCATTGGCTATTCTTTCACTTGAGGCAATTTGCAGTCTACCACCGGAAATTGTAGTAGTCCCTGTGTATGTATTGTTCCCTGATAAAACCAGAGTTCCTGAGCCAGTCTTAGTCAGAGATACTGTTGCTCCACCATTACTAATTACCCCTGGGTATGCCGCCGGACTGGTACCATCACTGCCTGTTGCAAGGGTTAATGATCCTGTTGATCCGGTAATATTTGAAGATCCAGTAAGTGACCCTGTTGTGAGGTTATATGAACCCAAGTTAATTGTACCACTTGTCATTGTCAACATACCTAAAATTGTAGTTGCTGCACTCAGGCTAACACCGGCACCATTATTTACAGTCAGATTAGCAGGTGTGTTTTGAGTCAGTCCGTTTCCTGTTAACTGGGCGGATGTGCCATTATATATATAATTTGCTCCAGCAGAATATGTCCTGACTGGTGTCTGAACAGCTCCAGTTGATCCGGTAGTAGTTATACCTTCCGTGTTCGCAATACGTAAGGTAGCGCCTGAACTTAAAATGAAAGTAGAGGAAGTTCCTGTGCCAGATACAAGTCCAGATTGCCCTATTGTTAGATCTCCGTTAATGGTAATTGTCTTGGCTGCAGAATTATTCCAATAAATAAATAGTGTCCCATCAATGGTTCCTGTTCCTCCGGCTGCAAGAGTTAATTCTGTATTATCGGTACTTACGGTCCCGAGATATAGGGTAGTTCCTGCAGATACACTTAACGTGCCAGCTACTGTTATTAACCTTGGTTGCCCATTCGTTCCTATGAGATTACAACTGCCACTTACAATAAGACTTCCCAGACTAATATCAGGTATGTTGGTTATAGGAGCTGACTGCAATGAATTTATAACCACGTTATCTCCATCTGATGGTTCTCCGCTGGGATTCCAGTTTCCTGCCGTAGTCCAGGAACCGCCGATTGAAGGAACCCAGGTTTTTGTTGTTTGTGAATATACTTTCTCAGATACGCAGGCAAGCAGAAAAGAAGAAACCAGTATAAGAAGAATGAGGTTAAATCTTTTATCAGATTTCCCGGTTTTATAATCAATATTCGACATGGTGTTCATGCAATTTCCCAATTTAACTTCTTTTATCCAGCACTTGTTCAGATAATTTTCTCTCGTCATAAAACTCATGCAAATATATAAAAATCATTTGTATTAAACATCTCCATTTAAAGGTATTATCACCTGATTATTAGGTGACTCAGTCAGGTGATTTTACCTGGGAAAAAGATGCTAACTGCTATTTTCATCCATCAGATCGTCAAAGTCACCTTCTGATCTTATGTACTTTATAAGCAAAGCCTCAAGAATATTACATTTGCCAAGTAACAAGTTATACTTCTCAATAACCGGCAATGACAAAGATCCGAAGTCAACGCTCTTAATAAGTTCACCAGGAAGTCGTTTAAAACATAAGACTTCCCATCTCCCTGAAAGGTTGTTATACTCTCTGAAAATATCATCTCTTATTGCAGAAGCATCTTTGACTATCTTTAATGCTGCCGCTTTTGTTATTTTGTTAACAGCAAAATCCTTTAGTAACTGGCAACGATATGATGAACAGATATTGGTTCTTTTCTTATTATAAATCGAACATATGCCTTCAAAATAAAGGCACGGAAGCCGGAAATAATCTTTTTCACTCTCACTGAAAGTGTTCTGTTCGATTTTCTCAGGCAGGTTTCCTTTTTCACCTCGATTCAGTGATGCATGAAGGAAAAGGGTACCGTCACAGCACATTCCACATGTTACACAAATATCCTGTTCAGCTTTTGGAGCTTCTGTACTCTTTTGTAAATTCATGTATTGCTTGAATATTTACAAGTGCTTTAAAAAGAATCCTGTGATCCAATTTAAGTTGATTAGTTTTGAACTTATTAATGTCCTTATCTAACTCCTCAAAATCAACAAAATAAAGATCAGAATTGTTTTTCAAGATATTGATATCCTTCATAATCATGAGTGCTGAACTCTTTAAAAGTCCATTCATCCAGGTCCAGTAAACCGGATCAGATTTATCCGAATTAAGACGAACCGCCTCAGGCAAAACACCCTTGCCAATCTCGCGGAGAATTGGTCTGAATTGAACTGTTTCGCAAAGCAACTCAGATGGAACCTTTAGCATATACTCAATTATCCGCTTGTCAAGAAGAGGATAGCGATACTCTATCCCCTTTCGGAAACCCATTATGTACCAATGCTCACACCTGTCCTGAAGATGATAAAATTCCAGCATCTTAAGATGAAGCTGACGCCTTGATTTATGAAAATAAAAGTCTGCAATTGCTTCTTTATCACTATGCTTATAAGGCTTTTTCAGATAACGTGCATCTTCTTTGAAAGATTTACCTGTTTCTCTGTCGAGTATTCCAAAAAATGGAAAGATGATAAACGAAAGCAGGTATCTGAACAGTTTCACAGGGCGTTTTAAGGGATTCCTTTTGAAAAACAGCCTGACATTAAATCCTGTCAGCAGGTCCATGTCAATACCCCTGTCACCTGTGCTTAAAAACTCATCTCCTCCCCAGCCACTGAATATAAGGTTTGTATTGGTCTTTACTTCCTGTTGAGAAATACTATCCTCTGAATAAAAACCATGATTTCTATAGAATGAAGAGATTAGTCCGGTGAATTCATCTGTACTCAATGTTGAAAACAGGGGTTCAATATTTGTCTCTTCGCAGAACTTTACAACCAGATCCCTCTCATCATATTTTACATTTTCCCGAGTAAATTGTGCCGGGGACCATGAAAATCCATAGAATCTTTCCTGATGATGGAAATGCTTCCTTGCAATTGCAGATACGATTCCTGAATCGATCCCCCCGGTTACATGTGCACCTGCACTAAAACGATTATCACATCGTATTTTTACTGAATCATTAAGAATTGACTGTAAGTCAGAAAGCATCTGAGCATACCGGAGCTTTTTATCTATTCTTATTTTCTCAGGTTGCCAATATCTTATAATTTCAACTCCTTTCCCAAAGTATGTCAAATAGTGTCCGGGCAGAAGTTTATAAATATCTTTGTCCGGCGTTTTTTTATAATCAATATATTTTAAGGCTCCGAGTAAATAGTCACTATCTATAATGTTTCCTTTTGCAAAAGCCCTGCAAAAAGCTAAAATTTCAGTGGCGAAGAATAGGGTTTGATTCTCTAGTGTCCATCCTAAAGGACGGATTCCTATATGATCCCTGAAAAGGTAACTTTCTCCTTTCCTCTTCCTGTAAATTAAGAATGCAAAATCGCCATTTAATTTTTCGACAAATTCAGGACCATCCTCCAGAAACAATCTGGCAATCAGTTCGGGATCAGAAACCTGATCTTCAATTTCATGAAGTTCTGCTAATTCTGAGTTGTTATATATATATCCTGAAAGGAGGACTAATATGTCGTTCTGAATATCGGTATAAATTAAATCATCAGATTTACAGGGAAGATTATGATGCAAATAGTATCCACCTGTAAAATTCTGTTGTTCAACCGGTTGAAAAATATCTTTCAGATCAATGAAAGATCTGATTTTGCTAATTACAGTATCGGATTTTTCAGATGATTGAAATGTAATTGCACCCAGTATCATCAAAAATTTAACCTGGTCATATTACTGCAAAAAAAAGTGTAGGTTATCTTTGAAAAATGTAAATGAAATGATGAAAATGAAAAAATCAGGATTTTTTAGGAATGGTCTTCCCTCCTCCAGTCTCAGCTCCTCCAGGTATGCCTCCGAAAGTATTTCTCTTTATTTTAAGAGAATATACTTCGGGTTTCTCCCATATCTTCTTCTTATTCTTCGGCTTCATCTTCAGCTGACAAAAATGAGATATTATTATAGTACCTCAAAGCTTTTCACGGCAAAAGTAATATATTTAGTTCTCATTAAGAAATGACATCAGAATTTCTCAGAAATTATAGAGTTCAGTATAATCTCTATCTTTTTCAACTATCTCAAAATCACCTGATTTGATCCACGCATGTGCAATGGTCTTTGAATCAGTGTCTTTTAGTACGCCAAGCGAAAGCTGGGATGGCATTCCCCGCCGGTTCAGCATCTTCCTGGCAGCCAGTGATTTAATAAGGCATTTGTTTTCCCAGGGAGAAAAACGACTAATACTGGAGTTAGCTTGTTTTATTTCTTGAAGGTGCGGGGTGCGGGGTAAGGAGTATGGGGTTTCAGGTTTCAGGTTCCGGGTTCCAGGTTTTACATGTGATAAATTTGGAAACATTCCCGGAATGCGTCTGAAAGGAATAATCTTCAATAAAAGACCGATTGAAAGCTGAAAAAAGAAGGCTTCAAGGTGCATGAGCTTCATATGCAGTGGAAGCCTGGAGAATTTCCTCGTCAGCACAAAAATCCTCACAATGATACTGGTGCTTGTTTTAATTATTTTTGTTCATGCATGTTAACCAGGCCCAGCTTAATCATCTCATCAAGATGCTCTTTCACCTCACTCAGACACTGTTCATCATTAACTTCATACTCGCTCTTAAGCAGATCACAAAGTTCTTTCAAATCCATTGGCCTTTCAAGAAGATCCCATATACGCGTCGCAACTTTATTCAGCGAAAAATATTTCCCCTTGTCAATATCCATCATCACTAACTCATCCGACAGACGACCTGAGATTGTCTGACTGTTTCTGAGATATTTTACCATATATTTCTGATTATCTTAATTTCATAAACTACTCCTGCTGCTTAGCTCACTGTAAGGAAAATATTTACGCAGCTTTCCCGGAACAAGGAACGATGTAAACAACAAGACCATTATCAGCCATGTCAGCTTCATTTTTATTCTTAAACTGGTAAGCGCTCTCATCCTGAACCACCACCTGTTCAGTCCAAGCACCAATCCGGACTTCATTTCCGATATCTGCTCCAGAAACCTTTTCCTGTTTTCAACCAGTTTAGTGATCTTTTCAGAGCTGACGATTACTTCAATTTCTTCAGGAATCTGAACTCCGGAAAGATCAGAGGCCAGGCTGACCGCAACAAGAACCAGGTTCCTTACTTTAAATCTGTCTGCCTGATGAAGGATCATTTTCCAGTCCAGCCCCGGATCATTTTTCATGATCATAGCGATATCAAGAACCTGTTTCAGCTCGCTGAAGAGATCCCTTCCACCATGATGCATTACAGTTAGCAGCAAATTTGCAGATGGTGAAAAAACATCAATTTCATGATCCTGCAATTTACCCGGGGCAATCTCTGAGGAAAGATCTTCAAAAGTTATGTCCATTCCATAATTCTCAGTGCTCATCCTCCAGTGAAACTCGACATGAAATAATCGCTCATTACCCTCAAACCTGTCGAAGTTATATTCATGGAAGTATTTCTTTATCTCATCAATAGAGTACTTTAAAAAATCGTTCTGAGGTTTATAACCCTCATTTATCATTATTGCTGCTATTTGTCCAAGGTCGCTATCCCGAACAAACAGGTCAATATCAATTGATTCCCTGTCAGCCAGGTTACCATAAAATTCACTTGCTATCCAGAAGCCCTTAAATGGCACAGCCATTATGCCGGCACTATGAAGCAGCTGTCTTATTTTCAAAAACTCTGATACAAAACTCATCTGCCGGTATAGAATCTCATGATGTGCCAGGTCCAGCTTTTGTCTGAATTCATTTGGTATCAGTGACGGATCAACACTAGTTATCAGTTTAGCCAGTTGCGGCCTTATTGAGTGCTGTCCGGAGGCTGAATAAAGATCATCCCAGTTTATGATATTCTCTGAAATGATACTTTCAGCCTTACTGACTGCATCCTGTACATCATTAAGCCTGATCGACTGTAACAGTATGTTGAATACAGTTGTATTAACTGAGCTATTCACTCGATATTCGCATTTTTGATCATATGGTCACGGAGTTGAATCATCAGATCTGATATACTGACTGATCCAGGCCGCTTAACACAATAGATATTAACGTTGTTGCTGATATCGACAATGTTCCTGAAATATATCTTTTCATTATCAGGCATACCATTAAGGTATTCCCGGCGGTAAATCTCACCTTGCAATGAAGAAAACCTTTCGCTACCGCCCAGCTCACTGATGATGGTTTCCTTCTGACCATGTATCTCAAGCATGAAGATGAATTTTAAACTTACTGGATCAGAGTTACTACGATCGATCTTAAAATAGTACTTCTCAGTTTCAGGACTTATTCTTTTCAATCCTGTTTTATCCAGGTTCAGTTGTTCGAGTGTATCATCCCACAGTTTTATTCTATCAGAAAGTGCAAGAATATGAGGAATACCTTCCCTGAATACTATCGGAGAAACATCATCCGTAAGAAATTTACACCTATTAAATGAAAAAGCAGCAGTCAGAGCTGACTTTCCAGTTCCTGATTCACCGCAAAGCATCACCCCGGCATCATTATAAGAAAAACAGCTGCCATGCATTGGAAGAATCTGTCTTTGGTGTAGAATTGCTCCATATACTGAACCATTAAGGTATAGTTGTGCAGATTCTGCTGATACTCCCCGGTCAAGTGCAAATTCAATTTCATTTCCGTTGCAGGCGTAAAAACTGCCTATTTCTTCAACATGCATTGCAAATTCATTCTGGTTCATCTGCCAGTAGTTGTCGGCAAAGGAAGGATTGGTAACTTTACGAGTCAGGGTTACTTCTCTGATACTCACGTCATGAAAGGGAAAATTAAGGCTCATTCAGTAATAGAATGCCTTTCAAATGTTCGTTTTTTGTGACATTTTCCTTCTTATACGAAATCTTACCAGTTCATCTGCCAGAATGCAAAGTAACAGCAGGATCAAGCCAAGCCAGAGAATTCCAAGGTGGTCAAGCAACAATGCCACAATAATTATTATCACATTAAAAATGGTGAGCAACAATGTTGTCATCCGGTGTGAAAACCCGGCCTGAAGCATCAGGTGGTGAATATGTCTGTTATCGGCAGTAAAAAGTGAATGTTTATGATATAGACGAAGTACTATTATTCGCAGTGTGTCGAAAAGAGGAAGAATAAGAATTGCAATGGATACTGTTGGAGCAGAATAGAAGTCGTGGAAAGTCTTATCTGAAGCATCGAGCTCATTAAACCGGATTGCAAAAACAGCGAGAATGAAACCAATTGCCAGAGAACCGGTGTCTCCCATAAATATTTTTCTCTGACCACCTGAAATATTAAATGGTAAAAATGCTATAAGGGATCCCAGCAGGGCTGCTGACATCACTGCATAACCATAGTCATCTGACAACCAGAACCATATACCGAATGACAGGGAGGCAACTATACCGACAGAAGCGGCCAGACCATCTATTCCATCAATGAGGTTAACAGAATTGATTATCAACACCATAATAAAAATTGTAAGAACACAGGATATCCATAAAGGCAGGTCTGAAATACCCATAAAACCATGAAGACTTGTAAACCTGAGATCTGTCATCAACACCACGATTGAAGTGAGTAAAATAATTTCAAGGAACTTGGTCCATGGATTAACATGTATAAGATCATCTTTGAGCCCTGTGAAGAGCAGACCAATAATTACAAGCGCCAGGACAGGCACGTTCTCAACATAACCATTTACTGCGATAAGGAACCCAAAGGCAAAACCTGCAATAATACCTATTCCTCCAAGTGTCGGAATCTCAAGTTTATGGATCTTATGATTTGCCGGTTTATCTACCAGCTGGAGTTTTTTCACAATAGAAACAATTCGCGGAATATAATACCACGTAATAAATGCAGCAACTACAAATGCAAGAGATACTGAAAGCAGATTCTCCATATAAGATCAGGAATGGTTTTTCAGAGTGTAAATTTCAATTAAAATTTCGGAAAGAAAAAACAAATTTAAGTATCCGGTCAGATAAGGTTCATTTATCTGAATATCATCTTAATCCTTTCGCTCAGGACAATCCACAGAAAAAGCGGGGTTGAAATAAGAGTCCTTCGCCATAATCTACCGGGTTCCCTGAGTAACCGCGGCAGCCACTCAAGACCGGTATTAAGCCAGAATTTGCCGGGTCTTTTTACAGTACCTGCATAAAAATCGAATACGGCTCCAATCGGGCATATCAACCTGGCATTGATGAGATGCCTGTTATTATTAACCCATTTCTCCTGCCTGGGTGCTGTCATCCCCACGAACAGTATCTCCGGTTTAAAATCATTTATTGTCCTTATCATTGAAAGGTTTTCCTCTTCTGTGAAGAAAGGTTTAAACGGAGGGCTCAAAAATCCAGCAGTTATTCCCGGTTGTTCTTTTGCAAGTCTCTCTTTAATCTTTGTCAGTGTAATTTCGCCAGACCCCAGGTAAAAACATCTTCCTTTTGATCTGCCAATATAATTTATAAGTATCCGGTGAATATCGGAACCGGTTGTCCTGGAAATTTTCATGCCTGCAAGTACACTTACAGCCATAGTTATTCCTGTGCCATCAGCCAGCAGGACATCCGATGCCTTCAATGCTTCCCTGAACAATTCATCATTCCTTGAAATAATATATGAATGGGGATTGAGAGTACTAATAACTCCACTATATCCGTCAGAGAAATATTCTTCGCTTCCAGTGAAAATATTGTATCCTAATATCTTAACTGATTTCTTGGCTTCCATTTCTCAATGCAATTCCAATGGGTCACCTTCTGTTACCTGCCTCCTGAAGTATCTCTGACAGTCTGTTCTCAAACTTTTCCAGTGTAAAATCCCTTTCATAAGCTGCCCTGCCTGCTGCACCCATTTTAAACCTCAGGTCAGCATCTATGATCAATAATTCGAGTTTCTCAGCAAGTGCACCGTGATCTTTCTTTGGAACAATAAATCCGGTAACTCCATCCTCAACAGCATCGGGAATAGCTCCTTCGATTGTTGAAACAACCGGCAATGAGTGTTGCATGGCTTCAAGGATCACAAGCGGAAGGCAGTCAGACAGTGAAGGATGAACAAAAACATCTGCATTTGAGAAAATCGTAATCTTTTCATCTCCTGTTTTTACTCCAAGGTATTCTGCATGTTTTGATAAACCCATTTCATTAATCCGTGAATCAAGCATGGGAATAGAAATATCCCCCTCCCCACCAACAATTACACATTTGAAATCTATGTTTTTATCTTTAAGGATTTTACAGGCCTCAAGCAAGATGAACAGGCCTTTTGATTCAATCAGGTTTGAGAAAAAAAGCAGGTTGCAGAAATTGGATGAAACGCCTTGCGTCCAGCGTCCTGAGTCTTGCGCCCCTTTTGATGTTGTCTCAGGAATCCCATTGGTACAATAATAAACACGGTTCTGAGATACATACCTTTCAATATCATAATAGAGTCTTTCGGATATCAGTATCACTTCAGAATTACGAAATACCAATTTATAAAGCAGATTCTCAAAAAAATTTATCCTGTATTCTGCCAGACCCTTGTTGTGGAAGTGATATACTGTTTTTACCCTGAATAACCTAACGATAAGTGCAACTAATGCATCTTTATAAAAACCTGGTCCCAATGAATATAGGGTAACATAACAAAGATCCGGTCGGCAAAAGATCAGTTGCTTTTTAACATCCCATAAAAGCTTAAGGTATCTGAAGAACTTGGAAATGTTTGTAGCTCCAATATCATGAAGAGATGATGAAAGACTCAGATTCAGATACCTGCACTCAAAGCGGGAATTTATGAGATCACTCTGCTTTATGTATTCCCCAATGACGGCTGGTCCGTGAAGAGGTGGAGGGAAATGAAGGATGAAGAGGATTTTCAAAAAAAGAGTTTTATAAATCCGACACTTTATACTAAAGAATTAATTTTAAGTTAATTACACCTATAATTCCCATAGACCTAGTTTTTTACCTATAATTTCATTGTTTGAATCATCAATATATCTCAATGGAGACGGAAGGTTAAATGGAATTTTTTCAAGATTAATAGGTCTATATTCTCCTGTTAGTATATCTTCATTAATATCTAAAGATGGGAAGGTTGTTGATAGAAAATATTTTATTTTCCTACTTCTTAGATTCGATAACACTTTAAGAACATCGGAATTAGATAAATGAAAGAGTGAATCACGACATAACCAAAGGTCAGTTAAAGGAATTTCGTTCTCAATTATATCGAATTTCATAAAGCTTCTTTGGCTGTTTTCAAACAGATCCCTGTTTATATCCACAATCTCGTCAACTAATTCTCCTCCGGTATATTTGACATATGAGGGCAATTCTACTTCCTTTAACCAGTTGAAATCTCCACAAGGAGCATCAAATATGGTCTTAATATCAAGTTCCTGAATCAATATTGGTAATTCATGTCTGATATTTTCAGTTGCCAGCAAGGATGATCCTGGTCCTGAATTGCTCTCCCCATCACCCCATTTGTTAGTTTTATAATAATAAGTAAAAATTGCTTTATGATCACTGAAAACCAGTCTGAATATAAACCTTTGAATATTTGATGCAATGAATGCACCAACTCTTGTTCCGGACATAACCCTTTTTAACCATCGTAAAAAAGTGATTATGTATTTTCCTGAAGTCTTCACTTGGATGTATGAAATGAGTTAAGGGGTTATGGATTTATAAATTCAGTTCTAAGTACAACTACTCTTAAGAGATCCTACATAATCCCCGGAAATATTATCCCAGTGCAAGGTATCTTTAGATTTGAGTGCCTGTTTGCTCATTGTTTCTAAAATATCATTGCAAAAGAGATACTTTTCAAAAATTACTGCAAGATCATCGGCATTGACGAAAATAAGACCGTTAATACCATCTTTGATAAGGTCTTTCGCAATGCCAACCTTTCTTGTAATAACACACAATCCCATTACAAACGGTTCGGCTATGCAATGTCCAAAAGTCTCATAATTTGTGGGTATTACAGCAATCTGACATTTCTTATACAAATCAAATATTTCTTCACGTGACAGTTGCCCCGGGAATTTGATAATTTCCTGAAGATTCAGGTTTTCAACCAGTTTTATACAATCATTCCTCAGCATTCCTTCTCCAGGCAGATATAGTGTAAAATCTCTAATTCCTGTTTTTTCTATAAATAGATTTACTGACCTAATAATCATTTTCTGATTCTTACCTGGACGAAACTGACCTGCGAATATTAAGTTCTTATGTGATTGCTTAAAATCGGGAGATGAATCGAAAAAATATTTACCCTCTACCCCCAGGAATAGTACCATACACTTATGCTTTACCAAAGGAAATTTTTCTTTAACCGCAGATGATGGAGAAAATACAATATCAGCAAACAGCAGGAGTTCAATACTAATTAAAAGCTTTGCTATTAACGACTTAAAGTATTGATTATGCCTGAATCCATGAATGGTATAAATAATTTTGAAATTCCTTCGGTAAATATATTTAACATAAGCAACCAATAATAACTGCCAGTTATTTTGGACATGAGCAAATTCACATTTATTAGTATTTATAAGAACATCCAGGGTTTTAGCTAATGATAAAAAGTTCGAATGATCATCAAGACCATTGATCCGGTTTAAATAAATTCTATTCAAATCCATTTTTTGACTTAATCCCATGGTCTGTTCTTTCTCCCCTGCCACTGCAATAAAATCAATATCAGGTTGTTTTATAAGGTAATTCATCTGCTCAACAAGTAAAACAGACAGACCTATTTTGTAATCTGATGCAAAAAAAAGCACTTTCATGAAGAGTAAATTCTGGCAACCGCTTTTCTAATCCCTGGTGGCAAACAACTCAGAATTAAGAACAAATAATTCTTATAATTAAACAAATTATACTTTAAAGATTTAAGACTATTTTTCCATACTTTGCTCCTGTCAGAATTTCTTAAATAGACTGATGCCCTCATCTTATACCAGAGAGAGAGATAATGCTTTAGATTCAGCCGCATTTTACCACTTGATGATTTTAATATTAATAGAAGTTCATCGCCCACAAAGTCATTATCGTCATAAAGTCTGGTTGGGATTTCAGTAACTGAATGTGAAGGATCCTGGATAAAAACAGATAGTGCTTTTTTTGAGAATGCTATTTTATAGTTGAAAGCCAATTTGGCCCAGGTCAACAAATCCTCACCAGCTTTTATCTCTGAAGGGAATCCCCCGATCGCAACAATTGCCTCCTTTTTTACCGCCACGGATGATGAACATAATGGAGGATCTGAACAGTAAGCCACTTCAAAATAGTTACTTAGAATACCTGTCTCTCCTTTAAGTTTCAATTTATTAAGAACGCTTGGCTTACGAGTGCCCTCATAGTTTTCAAATTCATAAGAAGTTGCCAGAACATCACACTCCGGATATATTTTGGCCAATTTGGAAATTGTTTCAAGATAATCCGGCTTCCATTTATCATCTGCATCAAGAAATGCAATCCATTCACCTTCAGCCTCATAAACACCTCGATTTCTTGCAGCAGATACACCTTGATTCGTCTGATTAATCAATTTTAGAGATGGATTATTAAATGTCTCAATTAATTCTTCAGACCCATCTGTAGATCCATCATTTACAATTATCACTTCTAATGGTTGAAAAGTTTGTGATGAAACCGACTGAAGAGTTTGGCTGATATATTTTCGTTTGTTATACAGTGGTATAACTACTGAAATCCTCATCACTTTTAATGCTGTAAATTATACCTATCAGGGCAAAAAAGTAGTTAGGGAAATAGATTGTATATTTCAGAATATTATCGGTATACATGAACATAAGAAAGCTAATAAATAATGGCAATGTTGAAACAGTTATAAGCCAAATGTGGTTCTTGTCGCTAGCAGATAATGAAATTCGGAAGAGAGATATAAATGTAATTATGAATGCCCCCAGTAGCAAACCCAGGCCAACATATCCATAATTATACCTTACGGACATATAATCATTATGTGCCTCTCCTGTTCTTAATCCTGTTACTTCTACCAGCTTCTGAAAATCCGATCTTGGACCGTTTCCCCATACGGGGGCCTGTTCAAGACCTGGATCAAGAGCTTTTTTCCATGAGATCCTGCCAGTGATCCTGATGTTGGGATTATCATAATAGTTAAAAGTAAGCTCTTTTAATGTCCCACTACCTGAAATAAAAGTTTTCTCCTGGAATTTATTTGTATTAAAGATGATAAGGAAAATTAAAATCCCTACGAAAGAAAAAACTATTTTACTGATAACATTATTGTTTGCAAAATGAATAACAAATATTGCAGCCATAGCTGCAATTCCCATTCTTGTATTTTCGATTACAGGTATTAAAAACACAACCCCTGCTAAAATCATGTAAATCAGATTTTTGGAACTGAAATATAATCCAATTAAAATACTAAATGCAAGGGTTAACAGCATTGGCGCTGCAGATGCAGCAGGAGTATAACCACTCCTGAAAAGATATCCGTAGATGAACATCAAAATTACGAGTGAACATACTCTTAAAAGCCACTTGAATAACCAGACTATTTCTTCTTCAGTATAAGCAAAACCTGATCCAACTATTCCAATTAATAGTGGAAGAATATACTGTAATGTAAGCTGAAGCCCCAGAAGTGAGAAATCGTAAACAAGATATCCAATAAGATAAAGCATCCAGGGCAGCCATATCATTATAGGGAAAGTTATTGTCCTCGTAAAAAACAAATTGAATACACTTACAAACAACATGATGATCCAGGCCCATCCTGTAAGGTTAAATCCGAATATCTGTTCCGGAAGAACCGGTAAAACATATGGAATAAATGGCAATAATGTTGTAAAAAACATTAATCCATAATATAATTTAAATCTTATTGACAAATAACCAGGATATTAAAAGGTAATACTATTTGTTGAAAACATTAATAACCTTGATTGTATAGTAATTCTATCTTTTCTCTGAACTGAAGGACTCCAAAAATTGATCCACACCTTATTTGCCCGTTAGCCCCTAAAACCTCTCTTAGTGTTCGATCATTATACAGTCTGATGATCTTACTTTCAAGCATTTTCGAATCATCTGAATTAAAAAACAATCCGGTTTCTTCATTTTTCACAACTTCATTTAGTCCAAATGAGTTAGAGGCCACTACAGGTTTTCCTGCAGCCATGGCCTCCAAGGCAACTAATCCAAATCCTTCATAACGCGATGGGACAACAACTATATCCATTAATCCGATCATTTGTATAGCAGTCGACCATTCCGTTCTGCCATAGAAAGTAACTGAATTTTGAATCCCATTTTCAAGTACTTTCTTAATCAGATGCTCACGATCCTGACCATCTCCAATAACTAGTAAGTGTATTTTTTGTAATAGTTTTAGCATTGAGATAAATGAATCTATAAGTATGTCCACACCTTTTTCATAACTCAATCTAGAAACAGTTCCTATCACAAAGGTATCATCATAGATATTTAGTATTTTCTTAAGTTTTGACTTATCAGATTTAAGAATCAACGCAGTAATTCTTCCTGTATCAACGGTATTATAAATTGTAAAGTGATTCGAAAGTTCATTTAGTGAAACGTTTTCATCAAACAAAAATGATTTTCCAAACCAGCTTTGCTCTGCATTTTGCGATACACAAATAAATCTCGTTGTAAGTATTGATGAAAATCTTACAATTAATTTTGCAATCATGCTGTGCCATTGAGAATATGGATAATGAATAGTAGCAAATACTCTTTTAATCCCGGACAATCGTGCCGCTATTATTGGCAGAGCACCTGGAGTTAAATATTGTATGTGAACAATTTCTGGTTTAACCTGGCGGATTTCCTTGATTAATTTACGAATAAATTGTAAAGAGTTTATTTTTCTATCGAGTTCAAGAAGACGAACTTCTGATCCTTCTTTCCGATATTCCGACACAATCTCACTTTCATACTCAAAATAGCATAACACAATTACTTCATGACAACATAAACGTAAAGCTTTCAAAAGATGCAAGGTTTGCCTCTCTGTTCCGCCATTAAGAAGACAAGGAATACCAATTAAGACTTTCAACTATATTTGTTTGTGAAAAGAGAAAAATGCTTTTATCATTTTTCCATATTTATCAGCCATTAAAATGATTACTCTAAAAGAAGAACAGGTTGTTAAATTTTATTAAGTAGTTGAATTATTAATAATTTCATTGTAGTACAAGGATATTTATTAAACAAATCATATTGTTCAATATTGTTAAATAATATTGATGCATCTTTCTTTAATTGTGCATCCTTTTTCTTGAAAGCATAAGCACTAAACCGTTTTAGAAACTTCAGTGCGTTACGTTCAAAATAACTTAATGCATCTCTATCAATGAAATTCGAATTCTTCCACTGTTTCAACTGGTACAGATAGTCTGCTGAGAGTCTTTTTGATAAGAGGATATCATCTGTTTTACCTGTTTCACTTTCGATGTGATGACGATATGCTGCTAATGGTTTCATGATACCAATAACATCAGTAAATTGGCCAGCACGATAGAAGAAATCGTCATCAGCTATATGACCAGCCATTGGATTGTACCAACATCCCTCTTCGAAAATAGTCCTGTGAGTTAATACACCTGGACATCTGTGAATATGAGGTGCTAAACCATATTTTTTTTGATATGCTTTGACATAATCAAGCCCTTTATAAACAATAAATTGATTTTGGACATAATCCAACTTCTTGATCACCTTATTTGAAATGATAGTATTCTCCTCCGCATCAATATATTCGCATAATGAAAACAAATGTCTGATCTGAGGATTGATTAGAAGTACCTGTTCAGCTTTTTCTAAGAATTCAGGGTAGAGAATATCATCCTGGTGAAGAACAGAAATAAAATCAGAAGAGGATAATTTTATAGCTTTATTCCACCCATTCACAAATCCTGAAGGCCCATCAGGATTATATTGATATGATATTTCATTTGAATATTTTTTACAGATTTGAGATGTAGTATCCGATGAGTTATCATCATGCACAATAATTTCATCTGCCTTTCTATTTTGCCCTAAAGCAGATAAAATTGTTTTTTCAATATATTTTGATCCATTATAAGCAGGAATGACAATTGAAAAAGTCATTTTCTAAATTAATATTAGAAACCCGGTTATGAAATTTCAGATTTATCTAAGCAAGTGCTGATAAATAATATAAAATCAACGAATTAAGCTTATATACATTATCAGGAGACCAAATTGTAAACGATTTTTTTGCATCACTAAAAGAAAATCAAGAGATTTATTCAGAACGCAATAATTCCTTTTGCAAAACAATTTTATCGAATATTTCTTCATATTTACTTAATATTCTCATAGGACAAAACTGTTCAAATAGATTATTGATAGAGAATACTTTACTATTTACCCATTCATTATTCCAGTCATTTATCATTTCGATTAATCCTTCATAAATGGAAAGTGAGTTCTTATTATCCACGGCCACTCCTCCTCCATATTTCTTTATCAGGTCTGGAATAACACCATTGGCTGGTGAAACACACAGAATTGGCCTGCCAGCTGAAGCATAGTCAGATAATTTGCTTAAAAGTAGAATTCCAGTTTCATATTGCCCTTCCAGCAACAGTAAAACTTCATAATTTGACAGATCCGACAGCATTAGTTCATAAGGTTTGGATTTATGAAAGAATATAGTATCCTGAAGATTATATTTAAATGTCAGGGATATAAAATCCTTATCAAAAATGCCGAAAAAATGTAATGATAATTTTACTGTACTTTCATTTTTAATTTTGGCTATGGCTTCAAGCAGTGGCTTTATTTCAATATTTGAGCCTAAATTACCTGCATGACATAAAGAAAATGTGTCCCTGGATATTCTCTTTTTACGAGAATTCATTGGTGCTCTTATTGATACGTGTGGAATGATCTCTACCTGACTTGAATTATTTCGCAATATTCTGCTATTATAATGATCCCATAATTCCTTTGACGGGTAAGTATTGAAATCTGCCTTTTCAAAGACATCCTTTACCAATAGTCTATAGATAATTGATTTGATAAGGTTTCTATCTTTCAATAATGGTCTGATATTATCAGTCGGATCGTTCCAGTTGGCAATCCATGGAATTTTAAGTTTATGATTGATTTTTTTGCCTATCAGATGTGGTATGTCTGATGGCATTCTTGTCATAAGTATCTGGTAATTTCTGGATTTATTCAACTGAACAGCCAGCTTATATACTTTATAACCCCACCTGATACCCTGGATGGGATATTTAAAGAAGAAAAAGGAATATACGATCTCACTTATCCGGATAAATCTGTTTTTACTATCCCCAACGACAAAGTAGGTGCTGGATCTTAATGGCTCCCATAGTTCAGACCACCCTGTCGAATAGACCTGTTTACTTTCTCTTGTAATTACATCAACCTCATGACCTGCTTCTTTTAAGACAAGTACCAGTTTTGAATTTACTATTGCTTCTGAAAATTCGTAAGGTGCAAAACCAGTTGTGATCAACAGTATCCTGTATCTTTTTCTTTCCATAAATGCAGTAGCCGTAACATTTTCCTAACAGGTCGTACCAGAATAATTGGAATGAATGGCAGATCACCGAGGAGGTCAATGAGAATTTTATTGCTCCTATTAATGACCTTTTGATCTTTATTTTCTTTTTCTATAAGTTCAATATATCTTCTGCCCATTGCTTCAGCAGAAAACTTCTTGATTATAGTACTTCTTGCCCTGTCGGCAATCTGCTCCAGATCAGGTCTGCCCAAAGCTTCGATAATTTTTGCAGAAAAATCTTCAATATCAGCAGGTTTGCACAAGAAGCCATTCACTCCATGCTCAACAACAAAATCTGTTCTTCCAGGCAGATCTGATACAAATGGAATTGTTCTGTTTGCCATTGCTTCAAGCAATGTGATTGGATGTCCTTCAATAAATGAAGGCAAAAGTAAGAAATCATGTTCCTTTAGAAGGGAATATACATTTGAGTGTTCAACAATACCATGCAGTTTTATCAGGCCATCCAATGACAATTCAGCGATCCTTTTTCTTAAAGCTTCTTCAGAACTGCCTTCACCATAAATATTAACTTCTCCTATATTAATGTGCAACAGGACTTTTTGTACTATATCGGGAATAAACAAAATAGCTTTTTCACTGTGCTCCAGGCGTCCAATGTAAATGAATTTATAAACCTTCTTGCTAAAATCTTTTGGAATACCTGAACCATCAGGAATACAGACTCCGTTCGGTATGTTCATTATATCAGAGTCTTTGAGATTATAATTATCTAACAGCTTTGAACTTAAGAATGGGCTAACATAGACTATTTTATTCCATTGTCCTTTATTGCTAACAGCATTTTTAATCATTGAATCAGGACTGCTATGTAGGACAGGAAAAACAAGAGTTTTTTTATCTAACATACCAATGATACTCTGGGCAAAAGGTGCATCATTAAATATTATAATGTCAAATTGTTTCAGCAATCCTGATAATCTTATTGCATGTCTTAATTTTGAAAATAACTTATGTGGTACTATGCTGATAACATTGATGTTATTCTTATGAAAATATTCAACCCAAAGTCCTTTGCGCTGTGTCTCTATAACTGTTACGTCGTAACCATTTTTGATAAATTGTTTTGCAAGACTGAAAATCATTGTTTCAATGCCACCGACCATCAAAGAATATGTTACTAATGCTATTCTCACTCAAATTTACTTTTTACATAATAAAAACGGATGCTATTTAAAATAGTGGCCATTTGTTCCTTTAGCCAGAAAATTTTACCTGTACTAAAGTTATCTTATCAATGCTTTAAGATGATAGATTATTAAATTGGAAATTGAAATGCTCCTGGAAAATTTTACAAACAGAAATTTTATGTTATTAGCCTTATGAATATTTCTGAATATCTTTATTGCAAAATATTCAACTGTCAGAAGTTGTTTGAAAGATAATCTGGTTATCGATAGGGGTAAGTATCTTTTCCATTTATGATAAAAAATATTGCAGTTTTCAACCCATTCCAAATCATGGTTGCTTGCTGATATATGCTCTATGAGTATATTAAATACACATAGGTTATTGAATTTCAGCTTATATATTTGCATGCTTATATCAAGGTCATAAAAATGAAATCCTTTATAATTTTTGTCATCAAATTCAATCTTTTCAAACAGTGTCTTTCTGATACTGAACCACAAGCCATCAATTATCACAACTTTGGATGAAACACTGTTTTCAGGATTTATTAAGATATGATTGCTTTCATTAATGTTATTCCGGTTAGTATTAATGCTGTTCTGGCATAAGATACCTGAGTTTGAATTATTAAGTTTATGCCATCCAGCCCACCATACAGTTGGAATACTACTAAGAAACCTTGTACCACTGACCCCTATCATTCCGGTTTCCGGATGATCGAAATGTTTCATTACCTCAAAGCCCCAGTTATTGGAATGATAAACGATGTCATCATGCATAAAACAGAGTATTTGATATCGGCTTCTTTTTACACCAATGTTATATGCTTGAAAAATATTATACTCTAACTTACTGTTATCAATAATTATAAGCTCATAAGCAACCCCAATAGTATTAGAGATATTTTTCTCAATATCAATTATTTTATTTGGATCAGAAGTACAGATAATAACAGAGATCAACTTTATATTGTATTATTCAGATAGCCATCAATTATTTTCTCACTTTTTTGATAATATTTACCTGGATTACCAATTACCAGGCAATTATCAGGTACATCAAAATCAACAAAGCTACCCGGCGCGATCAAGATATTATTACCGATTTTAATCCCTCCAACCAATATTGAATTTGCACCAATGAACACCTTATTCCCAATTGAAGGAGATAATCCAGTTTTATCCTGCCCAATAGTTACTCCGGGGAAGAGAGTACAATTATTCCCTATCCGCGTTGATGGATTGATAATTATATTGCCAAAATGTAATATCTGAAATCCCAAGCCTATATTTGTGTTTACTGGAATCTGATAACCATATTTATAAAAATATCTTTTATAGAAAAAATAAGAGAATGCGTGGATCCTTTTCCGTATAAATGATTCAGGTTTTGCTCCACAGAGCCTGAAAAATAAAGTAAAACGGAATCCGGGATTACTTACTGCCTCTTTATATAACAGCTCTTTATTATCAGAACTTCGATATCTGTAAAAATCAGATGATATTATTGTTAAAACTTCTTTGTTTGCCCTGTCAATTCCAAATCTTAAAAGCAATTTAACAATAGAAACTAGAAAAAAATTGGAGATTTTCGTTCTCACTGAATCAGAACTTTATATTTATTCTTCCAGTTAATATAATATACCACCATCAATACCATGCTTATGCCAAATGCTATCAACCTGGCTAATAAAATACCCATAGCCCCTGCAGAAATAAATAAATATGTTAATCCTATAAAGGCCACACACCACAGAAAATTTACCCAGAAGCTAAACCACATTTCATCCATAGCTGATACAAGATTACCAAGAATTATATTAATTGATTGTGGAAAGAGAGTAAAAACTGCAATAGTAAGCAGTAAACCAGTTCCTTTGAAGTCATTACCATAGATTAATGCGATCTTATTGCCGAAAAGCAGGAATCCCAGTGATAAAATAATAAATACAGCAGAAGTGACAAAGGCCGTAATTAAAATTATTCGATTTACCTCATTTTTTGAATTAATAGCCAGTTTCTCAGAAAAGACTGGCAGAAATGTTGAGACAAGAATATAAGGCACAAATAAAAGAACCGAGTACCATTGATTTGCGGCATTATAGGCACCAACTTCATTATAACCGTAGTTGGATTTTGCCAGAATTGTCATTACAAACCAATTAGTTGGAAAATAAAAAAATCCCGTAAGCATTGAAGGCAAACTGTAATTAAGTAAAATCCCTGATTCCTTTAAGACTCCTCTGAATTTGATGCTCAACATGTTGTAATACATTAATTTCCTTGTTATTATCGAGACAATAAGAAAAATAAAAACAGGCTCTATTGTCATTCCGATGACGGCACCTTTGAAACCGTATAAATAGGTCAGGAGAACCTTTGCTCCTGTAAGTATTGTACCTGAAAAGATCCCGTAAAGTGCATTGGTTTTAAAAGCTTCAAATCCTGCAATTATTCCATTCTGAACTCCGTTAACTGCCCCAAAAAACAATCCTATTGCCATTAATTTTAAAGATCCGGACAGGTGCGGAGCATTTAATGATTTTAACGCAATGAGATCAGCAAAAATAAATACGAGGATAAAAAAAAGGAATCCCAGAGATGCAGAAAACAGAAATGAAACTCCAATTATCCTGCCTGCTTTGTCCTTATCGGTACTCCTGTATTGAGCAATGTATTTTGTAGCCGTCTGGCTTATACTGAAAGTGGTAAACATTCCGAACATGGAAATGGTCGTATTTAACATTCCAAACTCACCGAAGGCTTCCCTTCCAAGCAATCGTATAATTATAACCGTGCCAATGAAAGAAATCCCTTTCCCGAAAAGATTTGAAATTGCATTCCAGAAGGTCCCGCTAAATATTCTTCTGACGGTTACTGAATTTTTCAGAGTCAGAACTACTCCAGGAAAATCAATTTGTCCAACTGAGTTTACAATAAGTCTGTTTTTTATTGTCTCAAGGTCCATTTTTTTCCAAAATTCCTATTTAAATGCCATCAAGAGATCTGAATTAGACAATGCGGCTATTGGATTGCCTGAGAAAAAATGTTGCCCAAATCCGGTTATAATTATTTTCATGATTTATTCTTCTGCAAATAAAAACATGCTGAATCGCCATCTTGTATATTATTTAAATGATTTGCTTCTCCTTCAAAGTACCTTAATTCTTTCGCAGAAAACTCGTAGACCTGACTTCCTGTATAATTGTTCTCATATTTGATACTCCCGGTAAATTGAAATGATGTTGAATCATATATCGTTTTAATGATCTTTAGGTTTGTCTGTTCGGCTAAAATATTTATGCTTCGCGGCGTATGCAGAAATAGATGCCTGGGAGCATCGAGCTGGACCCAGTTAATTCCATATTTCCGGAATGCAAAACCCGATGCAACCGGGATACGGATCAGGAGCCAGGCATCCTCAGTCATACAGGCAGCAATGTTTTGAAGAATTTTTCCCGGATCTGGCATATGTTCAAAGGAATGATGAAGCATTATGAAATCAAATTTTTCATCAAGCTCTGAAATCTGTTTCTTTAATACTGCTATACCATTATTGTAAAAGATATCCTTTGAAATAAAAGGATCTATCCCTTTTAATCTTTTAAAACCAAGATTATCAAGCTCTAACAATAAACTACCATTTCCACATCCGATATCAAGAATTTTTGAATTGTAGTCACACAAACCTTTGAATATCCAATAAAATTTTTTATAGAATGGTGATAATATTTTACCAGTAATCGTATTCCTGCCAATCCTGGACTTAATTATTTGTACTTTAATAAGGTCTTTCAGTTTTCTTAAAACTCCATCATCCCTGATGATACTTGAGAAAGAATAGTAATTTTCAGGATAATATCTTGATAAATTTTCAGGAATCGATTTAATCTGTAAACACCCGCATCTAGAACATTTGAAATATTCAAATTCATCATGATAACCAAACATCATCTCCCTGACAACAAAAATGCTGTTATTTTCTGAATTGTTGCATATGGAGCAGAATCTTGGTTCCAATGACTATTCCAATTAATCTGAATTATTCTTCAGTTATTGATCTCTTGTTGGATTAAGGAAAATATAAACGATCTCAAAATAAGCAAATAAGAAATTATTTAAAAACCCAGTTATACTTACCTATCTATCGATTTCCTCATCTCTCACTTTAGTTTCGATCCATAGCTATACTCATACCCGTAAACATACCCGTACCGTCCCCTGTACCCATACATCCTCAGGTCACTGCGGATATCATTCATCAGGATACTGATATTACTGATACCGTTTAATTTGCAGTCTTCAATCGTATCCTTTAATAGCTGTCTTAGTGTCTTATTGTGTCTTGCCAGTATAATTGTAGCATCAGCCATAAAGGCAATGGAATATGTATCTGATACGGCTCCTATCGGAGCACTGTCAACTATGATGAAGTCAAATTTATTCCTGAGCTCAGTAAATAACTCAGCCGATTTCTCAGAAGAGGCAAGCTCGGATGGATTAGGTGGAATTGGCCCGGATGGCATAATATATAGATTTTCATATCCCGATGGCATGATAATATCTTCAATACTGTCCCTTCCAATAAGATAGGTTGTAATCCCCTTTTCATTGTCAAGGTCGAATTCCTTGTAGATATGAGGCCTCCTGAGATCAAAACTGACAAGTACTGTCCTGCTGCCTGCCAGACTGTAAGCTGAGGCCAGGTTAAGGGCCGTGAAACTCTTACCTTCTGCAGGCATGGATGATGTCACAAGTATTACCGGGGATTTGATTTCCCGTGTGAAAAATTTCATCCGGGTGCGCAGATTCCTGAATGCTTCAGAAATGTTGCTCTGTGGATCCTGCAGTACAATGCTGTAATATTCTTTTGTACTATGGGTAATATGTCCTGCAACCGGAAGACTTGTAATCCTTTTTACTTCATCTTCAGTCTCGATCTTAAGATTAAATGTCTCACGAAGCATAAAGTATAATCCCGGGATGACGATCCCCACCAGAAAACCTATTATATAATTTAAATTTGATTTGGGTTTTATCGGTCCGCCTGAGATCATTGCATAATCTATCACCTCATTATCCGGGGAATTGGAGGCTTTTGCTATCTGTGCCTCTGACCTCCTCTGCAGCATAAAGGTATAGATGTAATCATTGAGCTTGAACTGCCTCTCAATACTGAAGAGCTCACGCTCGGTTTTGGGGAGCTTCCTGACTTCTGCTACTACTCCCTCAATCCGTTTGTCAATATCTGCAAATGCAATCTCGTTGTTCTTCTGCAGGTTGACGAGAATCTCCCCTGCTGTTACTTTGGCATTGCGGATCTGGGAATCTACTGTTGCTATATAGGGATTTATGTTTCCCTCACTCCCTTTCATTGCCACCTTCTCATTTCCCATCCTGTTCATTTCCAGGACCAGGTTGTTCAGAAGGGGATCTGTCACACCCATAACTGCCGGGGCCACTAGATCGCCTGCTTCCATATTCTTTTTCAGATATTCCTTAAGGTATGCAAAATAATCCTTCTGGAGTTTCAGCTCCGCCCTTGTGTTTTCCAGGTCCCTAACCTGCGAGAAAAGCTGCTCTGCCTGGAAGCTTAGATTGACAACTTCGTTATTTCTCCTGAAATCCTGCAGATCCTGCTCTTTCTTACCAAGTGAATCTGATATCGACATCAGCTGCCGGTCAATAAATGAAATGGTATTATTTGCAAACTGGTTCTTCTTGTCAAGTGTTCGCTGCAGGTACATGTTAAGGTGGGCATCCAGGAAAACCTTTGCTTTTACAGGACAATCAGAATTTACCGATATCTCAAGTATGGATGCCTCTTTTTTCATCGGTACAAGTGCTAATCTGCCACGCCACTCTGAAACAAGATCTCCATAGCTGTTAAACCTGAAATACCAGGTGCCTTCTGACAGGGTTTTCCCTTCCCTCTTCTGCAGTCTGAATGAGTAGCTTTTACCTTCAAGCTCTTCTCCGAATGTGATCTCTTTGTCATAATCTATGACAGGACCTGATCCGGTGATCTTCTCCTTTATATAATCATATTCATCTGTCTTTTCACCCTGGCTCTCAGCTTTCAGATATAATTTTCCATTTTCCCTGATGGTAACCAAAAATAAGGCTCCCAGCGGCTGTACTTTGCTGCTGTCGAATAAAACCATAAATGGCGCATCAGTGTATATTTCTCTTCGTCCGGTAACCTCGTCCTTATAATATGATACTTCAAAGTCGACTGAATGGATCGTAGTGTTCACCTGGCTGTATGACTGCAGTACAATCATCTGGTTTTCAACCATCTTCATATCCGGATAAAGCCAGAAACCTGAAAACATATCATTCCCCTGATAGTTGCCCGACAAAAAAGAATTTGTCTGGTTGCTCTGACTTTCGATAAGTAGCGTAGCACTCACTTTGTACTCCTTTATGGTATACTTGTTTACAAGGTAAGCAAATACAACTCCTGCCATAACTGAAATAATAAACCAGTACCAGTTTTCCATAATGAGGAACATATACCTCTTAAGGTCAATATCGTCCTGCTGGTGCCTGTGGAGACGGGGACTTAGGTGTGTTGGCTGAGTCGGGGGTGTAAGGGGTGGTTGGGGGGTCATATGATTAGTGTTTAGCGTAGAGCGTAGAGCGTAGAGCGTAGAGCGTAGAGCGTAGAGCGTAGAGCGTAGAGCGTAGAGCGTAGAGCGTAGAGCGTAGAGCGTAGAGCGTAGAGCGTAGAGCGTAGAGCGTAGAGCGTAGAGTGTAAAGAGTTAAGAATTCAGGGTTAAGTTCAAAGCTGGTTATCGGGTTAGGGCAATGATTGATAGTACCATTGACATGACAGCTGTAAATATTGCAATATTGGTAGATGCATATTTGAGATAGGAACGCTGCTTTACAGGTGTTACAACAATTACATCATCAGGCTGGATAAAATAAAATGGAGTATTCATGTAATCCTCATTCTGCAGATTGACATAAAAAACGAAGGTCTCAGATCCGAAGTTCCTCAGCACTTTAACCCTGGAAATATCTCCGAATTCAGAAGGTCCGCCTGCCATAGCCAATGCCTGTAAAAGTGTTAATGTATTATCGCCTGAAGTTAATGTTCCCTTCTGTTCTACTTCACCTATAACCGAAAATTTGAAATTCTGCAATCGGATCCTGACAACAGGCTTTTCGAGATATTTTTTTACATAGACCTCAAGTGTATCTTCAGCCTGGCTGATGGTCAATCCACCTAACATTATCTTTCCAATGATCGGAAGATTTACTATGCCATTGTGTTCAACATAATAACCAGTATTCTGAACTGATGTTGTCGCACTTACTGATTGACTATAATTCTGTCCTGCAACAAGCCCCTGATCAGCATCTTTAAATGGATTATATATTGATTGTGTCAGTGTGGCGATCTTTATATCGAGCAGGTCATTCGGTTGCAGCTTGTATGCAAAAGTTCCGGTCTCATACTTCCTTATCAGCGTATCCATCACAATACTTTCAGGTTTCTTGTATTCATCCTTATACTGAAGATATGCCACTTTCTTATTGGGAACACAACCGGCTAACATAGCCACGAAAATGACTATCAGAAACCTTACAGAATATTTATACATAGTTTAAAAATAAGATAAAAGACAAAAGTAAAAAGTAAAGAGATTCAAGAGAAAAATAGCCAGGACTTAAGATTGCTTACCTGCCTGGTCTGAAAGTGACGCCGGCCTTAACTACAATGAAAGAATCTCTTGAAACACCATTCTGTACCCAGTAACCCGCACTCACCGTTGCTGCCACTTGCCTTGAGAAGGAATAACGTACCCCTCCCCCTGCATTGATAAATATTTTTGAGCCTTCAGTCAAATCAGAGGTGTTCAGGAGAACTCCTCCATCACTGTAAGCATAAGGTGAAAAGGAACTTATCTTGAAATTATAACGAAAATCCATATAAAGAGGGATCAGCATGCCTCCATTGTAAAAAAGAGCTCCAGTCCCACCAGCTGCCAGGAAACTTTTGTTCATCTGATACCCATGAATTGTAGTAAAACCAAACATCGACTTGCTATAAGGGACATTTGTATTGCCAAGACCAAGACCTGCCTGAAGTTCATTTATTGTAATATATCCCGGATTTGAATTGAGGATTGAATAGGCCCTATTGGGCATGACCCTGTTCTGTGCCATTAATGTTGCACTGCCGATAAATAATAATATAAAAATAAGTGTCCTCTTCATTTCATTACTCTGTAATCTGCAAATTTACAATTTACTGGTGGATTATTATTCAATAATATACATGCTTACGCCACGTCAGTCACATTCTGAAAATTTTACATATAACTGATATACAATGTTTTAATACTAATATATCTTAATTTCATTGATATACAAAATTAGTATGATATTGCAACTTTACAAGTATTTTTGTCGTGCAAGACCTCCTACTGATTCATAAAACCCTGCTCCTTCAAAACCTGCAGCAACATCTTTGAAAAGTGGACATTATCCGCCTTCTTATACCTGACATCAGTAAATACCTGTGCCAGGGTCTCTTTATTGTTCTCTTTTACAAACTGCTTCGAATCGCTCCTTCCCTCTTTCTCCCTGTAAAAAGACTCAATATCACTATCAGTATAATCTTTGTAAATCTCATTATGAACAACTGCTTTAAGCGGGAGCCTTTCGACCTGTTCGGGAGTCTCAGCGGGCCATCCCATTGTTAAGGTAGTAATGGGAACCACCCCTGCAGGAAGCCTGAGTGTCTCAATGATCTTATGAGCCATATATGTGGTTGTTCCGAGGTAGCATATTCCCAGTCCTTTGGCCTCAGCGGCAATACAAACTGTTTGAGCCACAATAATGGCATCAATGGCCGCAGTGACAAAAGATAGAAAATTATCATACCCGGGTTCTGCTTTTCTCAGCCTGCACCACTTATTGAATCTGTTGAAATCTGCACAGAAAGTAAGTACAACAGGCGCCTCAGTAACCATCTTCTGATTGAAATGCAGAGGCTCAAGTTCTTTTTTCTTTTCACTGTCCCTGGTTATGATGATACTGTAAACCTGCATGTTTCCTGTCGTGGAAGCACGACATCCCATTTTCAGAATCTCATTTAGAAGCTCATCATCAACAGGTTTTGTCGTATATTTTCTTATTGTCCTTCTCTTCAGAAGAATATCATTAAAGGATGTCATATTTTAAAGAATTTTAATGTCATACAAAGTAAGTAAATTCCAGTTTAGACTGGAACATTCTAAGTAACAATCGATCGTTATTATATTTATACTCAAAGTCGCTTGAAAATAAATTTATTTACCCCATTCCGCCTAAACGGAAGTAAATTGATTTTCTTCGCTCCCCATGGGGCCGGGGTAAACGAAGAAAATCAATTTAGACTATTTCTTGATTGATAAGTGACAATATTATCGAAAAGGATTTTATTACCTTAGCGAACACCTTTGTATATACTGTTTATTATTATTATTATGAAAAAAATAGCTTTAATATGCCTGGCAGCAGGATTAATACTTACTTCAAATCCTGCATTTTCCCAGAAAAAGAAAGAGGCTCCTAAAGAACCTGATAAAAAGGAGGCTGGATTATCATCGACTTTCGCAGGACTCTCATTCAGAAGTATCGGACCTGCATGGGCATCCGGCAGGATCTCCGATTTTGCGGTAAATCATAAGAATCATTCCGAGATATATGCTGCAGTAGCAGCCGGAAACATCTGGAAGACAACCAATAATGGAACAACATGGACTCCGGTTTTTGATAAATACGGGTCCTATGCAATTGGCTGTCTCAAAATAGATCCTGAAAATCCGTTCGTGATCTGGGCAGGTACGGGTGAGAATACTCATCAGAGACAGCTCGGTTATGGGGATGGGGTATATAAGTCGGAAGATGGCGGTGCTACATGGAAGAATATGGGGCTCAAAGAATCCAGACAAATCGGAATGATAGAAATTGATCCACGCAATACCGATATTGTATATGTTGCAGCTGAAGGATCTATATGGGGTCCTGGCGGAGAAAGAGGCCTTTACAAAACAACCGATGGCGGAAAGAGCTGGAATAAAATCCTGAACGTCAGTGAAAACACCGGTATCAACAATGTCGTTCTTGATCCCCGTAATCCTGATGTGATATACGCAACTTCAGAGCAGCGCAGAAGACACGTTTATACAAAAATAGGCGGAGGTCCCGAGTCGGCAGTATATAAATCGAAAGATGGGGGAAAGACATGGGATAAGATAATGAAAGGACTGCCATCAGTTGATATAGGCGGAATGGGAATAGCAATATCTCCGGTAAATCCCGATGTACTGTATATTATTATGGAAGCTGCAGGAGAGTCAGGTGGTTTCTTCAGGTCAGTAAACAGGGGCGCATCATGGGAAAAGATGAGTTCTCACAGGGAAAGCGGTCAGTATTACAATGAGATTACATGCGATCCAAAAAATGTTGATATTGTTTACAGTACAGAAACCGTTTCACAGGTAACCACCGACGGAGGTAAAACATGGAACAGGATTGGAAATAATCAACGTCACGTTGACGATCATGCTATCTGGATCGATCCTGACGACACGCAGCATTTTTACATAGGTGGTGACGGAGGTATCTACGAGACTTATGACGGCGGAAAGAATTTCATCTTCAAGTCAAATCTTCCTGTTACACAATTCTACAGGGTTGCAGTCGATAATGCCTTCCCCTTCTATAACATTTATGGAGGTACCCAGGATAACAACTCAATGGGCGGACCATCCCGGAATATAAACAGGGACGGGGTTGTGAACGACAACTGGACTGTGACCATGGGAGGTGATGGATTCTGGGTAGCAGTGGATCCTGAGGATGAGAACATTGTATACACCGAATATCAGTATGGCAACGCTTATGTATGGGATAAAAAGAGCGAAGAGGCTTATTACATAAGACCTGTGCCACAGGAAGGAGAGATGACTTATAAATGGTACTGGGACACTCCCCTTATCATAAGTCCGCATAACCGGGAAAGAATATACATGGCTGCCAATAAAGTATTCAGAAGCGATGACAGGGGTAAAACATGGGAAGTTATTTCTGATGATCTGTCCAGAAAGGAGGATCGTAATCAGTTCAAGGTTATGGGCAAATACTGGAGCATTGATGCCGTCGCCAAGGATGTTTCAACTTCATTATGGGGTCTGGTAGTTTCATTGGCTGAATCGAAAGTAAAAAAAGACCTTGTCTATGCCGGAACTGATGACGGGGTAATTGCAGTTACAGAAGATGGTGGAAAAACGTGGAATAAGATAACTACTTTTCCGGGTGTTCCTCAATACTCACTGGTGAGTGATATCCTGCCTGATAAATTCAATGAAAATGTGGTTTATGCCTCGTTCAATAACATGCTGAGCGATGACTTCAAACCATATATTCTTAAAAGCTCGGATAAAGGGAAGACCTGGGTCACAATTACATCAAAACTTCCGGATAACGGGACAATTCATACGATTGAGCAGGACAATGTGAATCCCAACCTACTTTTTGCAGGTTCGGAATTCAGTTTCTTCATCTCGATTGACGGCGGCAATGAATGGATTGAATTCAAATCAGGACTTCCTACCATTGCGGTCCGTGATATAGCTATACAGGAGCGCGAAAACGACCTGGTACTGGCTACCTTCGGAAGAGGTTTTTTTGTCCTTGACGATTATTCACCTCTCAGGAACTTCAAAAAGGAATTACTTGAAAAAGACGGTTACATATTCCCTGTTAAGGATGCAAAGATGTATGTTCAGTCAAGCGGGTTTGGTAACCAGGGATCGACCTATTTCAAAGCAGCCAATCCTGATTTTGGTGCAACATTCACTTATTATGTCAGGGAAGTTCCTAAAACTGCAAAAGCTGTAAGGGAAGAGAAGGAAAAAGCGCTGTTCGAAAAGGGCGAGCCAATTCCTCAGCCCTCAAAGGAAGAGCTTAAAAAAGAGGATGATGAAATAAAATCATACCTCATTTTTACAATAACCGATGATAATAACAATGTAGTAAAAAGGTTGTATAAATCTGCATCAAAAGGGATTAACAGAATTACCTGGAACTTTGCCTATGAAAGCGTCAGCCCCGTTACCACTTCAAAATTTGAACCTGTCGTTTCAGAAGGACGAAGAAGAGGAGGCGGGATCATGGCCATGCCGGGTAACTATAAAGTATCATTATCTATCTTCACAAAAGGTAATATAAAAGAGATAGCAGCTGCAGAGCCTTTTGTATGCAAACCGCTGAACCTGTCATCGTTCACGACTGCTGACCAGAAAGGCAAATATGCATGGATCATGGATGCTACTGATCTGGCGAGAAGTGTGCAGGGTGCAATAAGTTATGCCGGAGAAATGCAGAACAAGGTTAATGCAATAATGCAGGCAATTCACCAGACACCTTCTGGCACTACTGATTTGATGAATGAAGCCTCCAGGATAAATGCCGAACTGGAAAACATTCTTCACAGGTTCAACGGACCCACGGCCAGAACGAGTTCGGAAGAGCTGCCTCCAATGGATATGCCACTGGCATCAAGGCTCGATGAGATAGTATCGGCTACATACGGAACGAGTGGAGATATAACCTCTTCAGCTAAAGGTCAGCTTACCATCCTGAAAACAGAGTTTACTCCTTTGCTTGAAAGAATAAAGAAAGCCGGTGATGATCTGCAAAAGCTGGACAAACAGCTTGATGCCATTAAAGCACCATGGACACCCGGCAGGGTACCGGTGCTATAGGCTAAGAAATGTCAGAAAATTATATTGGTTTTCTGAAGAATGTTTGTTAAAATTGTTTGTAAATAAGGCTGAGGGCTAAGGGCTGAAGGCTGAAGGGATCATAAATTAATGATCCTTCCGCCTCCCGATAGCTATCGGGACGCCATACGCCTAAAGCCTTTAAGGATTATTACAAATAATAAGTAAGTGACTAATCAAACAATATTATAAATATTAATTTAAATAAAACAACATGAGCAGACCGGTAACACTTTTTACAGGACAATGGGCAGATTTGCCATTTGAAACAATATGTCAGAAAGCCAAATCATTTGGTTATGACGGATTGGAAATAGCCTGCTGGGGTGATCATCTGGAAATCGACAAGGCAGATGATGCATACTGCAGGAAAAAGAAAGATATACTTGCTAAATACGGGCTCAAGGTTTTTGCCATAGCCAATCATCTTGTCGGTCAGGCTGTTTGCGATCTTATTGATGAGAGACATAAAAGCATCGTTCCGGCTTATATATGGGGCGATGGCAAGCCCGAAGGTGTCAGGCAGCGTGCTGCGCAGGAGATGATCCGTACAGCCGAAGTTGCAAAGCGAATGGGCGTGGATACTGTTACTGGTTTTACAGGCAGTTCTATATGGCATCTTAATTATTCATTCCCTCCTGTTACCCCTGCAATGATAGAACAGGGTTATGCTGATTTTGCCAAACGATGGACACCAATACTTGATAAATACCATGAGCTTGGGATTCATTTCGCACTTGAAGTTCATCCTACTGAGATCGCTTTTGATATAGCTTCAGCACACAGGGCACTTAGAGCAATCAATAATCACCCGAATTTCGGATTCAACTACGATCCTTCACATTTTGGTTACCAGGGTGTTGATTATGTGAAATACATCTATGAATTTGCAGAGAAGATCTTCCATGTCCATATGAAAGACGTAGAATGGTCAGACGTACCTGTTGATGCAGGTGTTTTTGGAGGACACACTGATTTCGGCACTCGCGGTCGTTTCTGGGATTTCAGAAGTCTGGGTCATGGCAAAATTAAGTTTGAAGAGATTATAAGAGCACTCAATCGCATAAAATATGCCGGTCCCTTATCGGTTGAATGGGAAGACAGCGGTATGGACAGGGAATTTGGAGCCAAAGAAGCATGCGAATTTGTAAGGAAGGTAGATTTCCCTGCTTCTGACATTGCATTTGATGCAGCATTTGAAAAAGCTAAATAAACCTAATACTAACTTATTATGGACCAGAATTTTAACAATAAAAGGTTGTTTATAGGAAGTTGCTTTGCGCTGCTGGTTACTTCCCTCACATTTGCAATGAGGGCAAAGATCGAGGAAATTTTCGGTCCTGTTGCTGACGGTGGAATCTTCGGATTGTCAAAAGATGTTATTGGGTGGGCCTACAGCCCTGCCTTCTGGGGATTTACTATTGCAATGGTAGTAGGCGGCTTTATTATTGATATAGTCAAGACAAAAACGATTGTCTGGGCAGCTTTCATTCTGCAGGCGATAGGTGCAGTTATCTTTATTTTTGCACACGACAAAGAGACTTTGTTTGTAGCCAACGTATTTATAGGACTTGGTAATGGAAGTGTAGAAGCATCATTTAACCCACTGGTTGCCACCCTATTCCCCAAGGATAAGACCAGAATGCTTAACAGGTTCCATGTCTGGTTCCCCGGAGGTATAGTAATTGGCAGCCTTCTTGCATACTTTCTAATGGATAAGATGGAAATAGGCTGGCAATTATATGTAGGATTACTGTTCATACCTCTTGCAATTTATGGATTTATGTTCCTGGGACAGAATATCCCCGAGACAGAAAGGGTAGCTAGCGGAGTATCATATAAAGGAATGATGGAAGCTATAGGTGCACCTGTGAGTATAATAACAGCGATGACAATTATTTTCCTTCTTGCAATTAATGTTGTTGTGCTACCCCAGGGATGGATGTATCTTGCTGTAATTGGAATCGCATCACTGGCATCTGTTGTTGAAGCATTATTTATCCGAAAATCCAGTGTGATATTCCCTATAATGTTTTCATTTATGTTGCTGACCTCGGCTACAGAACTTGTAACAAATCAATGGGTAAATGCACTTCTTGCAAATGCAGGAGTGAGTCCAATGCTGATTCTCGCTTTAATATCCGGTATTATGGCAGTCGGAAGGTTTTTTGCCGGATCACTGGTCCACAGGATGAACCCGGTTGGAGTACTATTAATGTCAGCTGTATTTTCAGCAACAGGGATATACATACTGAGTTTTGTGAGCTCTGCCGGTTTAACAATAGTTGGGGCTATCTTTTTTGCAATAGGTGTTTGTTATTTCTGGCCTACAATGCTTGGATTTACATCTGAATACATTCCCAGAAGTGGAGCTTTAGGACTATCATTACTTGGAGGAGCCGGCTTCGTTTCTGTAGCAATGTTCCTGCCTGTTATGGGTCGTATACTTGAAACCAGCGGAACTGAGGTTGCGCTCAGAAGTGTTGGTTTATTACCGGTGATTTTGATAATTGGTTTTGCAATAATGTATGTTGCATACAGAAATAAGAAACCTGTTGAATTATAATATTAACTATTATGAAGAAAATTAAGTATGGTATGATTGGTGGTGGCATTGGAGCCTTTATAGGAGATGCCCACCGGCGTGCATCAAGGATATGCAACGATTATGAACTTGTTGGCGGAGTTTTTGATGCAGACTATGCAAAGAGCATGGAGTTTGCAAAAAAAGAGGGCATTGCTTCTGAGAGATGCTATAAAAGTGTTGATACTTTGATTAAGGCTGAAAAGGCATTGCCTGCAGATAAACGGATGCAGGTTGTGTCGATAGTAACACCAAATGCTCTTCACTTTCCTTTTGCTAAAGCGCTCCTCAATGCAGGGTTCCACCTGGTATGTGAAAAACCGATGACAATGACTGTCAGGGAAGCAGTTGAGCTTGAAAAACTGGTAGCGAAAACAAAACTGACTTTTTCGCTGACCCATACTTACACAGGCTATCCCATGGTAAGGCAAATGCGTGATATTATCGCCAGTGGAGCACTGGGTACAATCCAGAGAATCGATGCTCAATATTACCAGGGATGGATCAATTCAATTATCCATGGTACAGGCAGCATGATAACCGGTGTATGGAGACTCGATCCGAAACATGCAGGTGCAAGCAGTTGCATGGGAGATATCGGCGTGCATGCTTTCAACCTTATTGAATATACAACAGGACTTGAAATAAAGGAAGTTCTTTCTGATCTGAATCCGGTTAAGGAGGGGATAAAACTCGACCTTGATGGAACAGTACTCGTCAGGTTCAATAAAAAGCTCAAAGGGGTAATAAGGGCCAGCCAGGTGTGTGGTGGAGAAGAGAATAATCTTACAATCGCAGTATATGGTTCGAAAGCCAGTCTGAAGTGGGGCCAGGAGAATCCTAACTATCTCACAATGCTTAGTGATACCGAACCTACTAAGGTTTTCAAACCGGCACATGGCTATAATGATAAGTTTGCAGAAGCAAGCCACACAATGCCTCCTGGTCACCCCGAAGGTATCTATGAGGCTCTTGCCAATATTTATAAAGGAACTGCCAAATCAATCAGAGGTCAGAAATTCACCCCGGGGGAATTCCCGACTGTTCACGACGGCGTAAGAGGTATGAAGTTCATCCATGCTGTTGTTGAATCAAATAAAGGAGGAAATAAGTGGGTGAAGGTATAAAGAAGGCGTAGGGCGTGAGGCGCAGGGCACAAGGAAAACTGGAAGATGTGAGGTGTGAGATGTGAGATACGAGGCACAATGGCACAGCGGCGCAGCGGCGCAATGGGTTATCAGGTTCCCCTCCCGGCATTGCTCACCGAAGCATTAATGCGAAGGTGAGGAGGGGCAGGCCGAGTGGAAGCGAGGCCGGGGTGGGTTTTAAGTTAAAACAATCCATATTCGCTTATTACTTTAAATTCAATAACAAAACATGATTTAATCAAACCAAAGTTCTATAACAAAATGAATAAAGTAAACAATAACCTCTCCAGGAGGAAATTCCTGGGGATAACAACTGCTGCTGCAGGACTGGCAATGGTATCATGGGAAAATGGAATATCAGCTGCTTCAGGATTTCAATCATCCGGTAAACCAAACTCCAGGTTCGGAGGGGTACAGGTAGGAGCAATAACTTACAGCTGGCGAAGCATGCCCGGAACTCCTGAAGACATAGTCAGGTACTGTCAGCAAACAGGGATCAGTTCAATTGAGCTTATGGGTGATGTGGCTGAAAAATATGCAGGTATTCCCGGAGGAAAAGAAGGCAGTAAAGAAAGGCTTGAATGGAGACTTGCCGCACCTCTCAACAAATATAAAGAGCTCCGGAAGATGTTCAATGATGCCGGAGTAAAAATCCATATAGCCAAGTTTTCACCGGCAAACTGGACAGAGGCTGAGATTGATTATTCTTTCAAGGCAGCAAAAGCTCTTGGTGCTATAGGTGTCTGCAATGAGATAGGGGATGATGCATGTGAAAAGATGGGCCCTATTGCAAAATCGAACGGCATGGTTGCAATATTCCATAATCACCTGCAGCCCGGAGAGCCTGGCTGGAGCTTTGAAAAATTCCTTGATTATTCACCTGCCAATATGCTGAATTTTGATGCCGGCCACTATTATGGTGCCACAGGATTGCATCCTAACGGGATAATTGAAAAACTCCATAAAAGGATTGTAAGCATCCATGTTAAGGATAAAACAGGGCCAAAAGATACCCCTGCCAATACCAACATGACATGGGGAGAGGGTAAAACACCTATCAGTGATATTCTTCTTCTTATCAAAAAGAACAAATGGCCGATATATGTTGATATTGAATTGGAATATCCCGTACCTGAGGGATCTGATGCGGTAGCTGAAGTCAGAAAATGTGTCGAATACTGCAGGAAAATTCTGGCATAATTATGATGTACAAGAGAATCCTTATGAGGTTTATCCCCGCCCTTATTATTTTTACCATGCTTTCATGCAACTGTGAAAATAATAACAATAAAAGTCTTGTCAGGATTCTAATTTTAAGCGGTCAGAACAATCATGACTGGAGCAAAACTACTCCCCTGATCGCAGGAATATATAAGAATTCAGGCCTCTTTACCGTTGACATTACTGAACAGCCTGATACGCTGAATTTCAATCTTTTGAAAAATTATGATGTAATTGTCAGCAACTGGAATACATGGCCCGACAATGATAAAAGACTCGCTCATCAATGGGAGGCTGATTTTACCAGGTATATTGAAGAGGGAGGAGCTGCCGTTTTTATTCATGCCGGAGCATCATCTTTCTACACATGGGATGATTACCACAGAATTGGAATTGGCAGGTGGGGTAAAGAGACAAGCCATAATAACCCTCAGATCGGAAAAGTTACTGCTCTCGACCAGGAAAATGCAATAACCAAAGATATCCGTGACTTCTTCATATTTGATGAATTATGGAAACATGCTGATATCTATCCTGATGCAACTTCTATTGGATCCGTTTCATGGAAAGACAGCATAGATGGAAAAGAGTACAACGAAAAGGTATTTTTCACCAACAATATAGGAAAAGGAAGAAGCTTCTTTACCCTTCTTGGTCATGACGAAAGAGCTCTTCTTAATGCCGGTCTTCAGACTATTTTAATACGCGGAACAATCTGGGCTGCAGGAAAAGATAACTATCCTGATATTCTTCCTGAACTGAATTCAGGTAAACCGGAAAATGAAGGGCTGGCCTGGGATAAGTCTGATTCATCAGCCTGCCTCAGAAACGGGAATACTGTTATATGGCAGTTTAATTTCAACAACAGGTATGGAAGACCATACTTTCACCCGCTGGTTGCCGGAGATGCTGGACTCACATGTGTTGATCCGCCCGATCATCCATGGCACCTGGGTTTGTGGTTCTGCTGGAAATATATTAATGAGGTTAATTACTGGGAATACCTTGATGAATTTAAATCTGCAGAAACAGGTTACAAATCAGAAGGTATAACTGAGATAAAAACAATTAATATAAACCAGAAAAGTGACTTTTCGGCTGATATTTCTATGAACATACAATACTACCCTGTTAACGGGTCACTTGTCCTTGAAGAAGAAAGCAAAATCTCTGTCTCCCCTCCTCTGCCTGATCAAAGCTACTATATTGATTATGATAATATTTACACTGCTGTGGCTGATGAAGTCGTTCTTGACAGAACACCGGTTCAGACCGAGCCGGGCGGACGCACATGGGGAGGCTATGCAGGCCTGTCTGTAAGATTCAGTCAAAGTTTGAATTCCCCTTTTATCATAGCTGAAAAAGATACAATTAACTATAAGAAAAATGATTGGGTATACATGGGATTCAATACTTTAACAGGTAGTAAAGCAGGTGTATGTATAATGCAGAGTCCTGAATACACTACAACAAATACCAGCTGGTATATAATCAGAACTCCTGCAATACCATTTTTTTATTACAGCCCGGGAGTTATCTATGATGGGAAGCTAACCCTTACTAAAGGTGATAAGCTGCATCTCAGATACAGGACATGGATCATCCCGGGGGTAATTACAAAAGATGAGCTCCAGTCACGATCTGAAGAATTCACAAAAAAAAATTATTAATAAAAACTTTAACCCAATGGAAAGAAAAAGAAGGTTGACCCGCAGGGATTTTGTTCAAAAATCAGCAATTGGTACAGCAGGTTTGGTAATACTTCCAACAATCCTTCCATCGTGTAAAGAGAGGACGCCTGCCACAAGCAGGATAAATATTGCCCACATTGGTGTTGGCGACAGGGGAACTGCAGAACTTGTTTATTATCTCCTGCCTTTAAGAGGAGCGGTAAACATGGCTGTATGTGATGTTTTTAAAGATCGCCGCGAAAAAGCTGCACAGACTATAGATAATTTTTACAAAAACAATAATGATCCGGTACCAGAATGTGCTTCATATCTTGATCTAGAGGAGATGCTTCAGCGCGATGACATTGATGCTGTACACATCACCACTCCTGATCACTGGCATATTCCTGCAGCGATAAGGGCTGCCAGGGCAGGTAAACATATAATGCTTGCAAAGCCACTGGGCCTTAGCTATCCGGAGAATCTGATACTCGCCAAAGAACTTACTGCCAATAATGTAAAATTCCATTATGGTACCCAGCAGAGGACATCACCACACATGAAGCTTGGTTACGATATGATCAGGGAAGGATTTCTTGGGGATATAGAACGTGTAGATGTATGGGCTCCCGGGAAAAATCCTGTTGAAAACCCTGTATGCAATGAAGTACCTGTACCGGCTGATTTTGATTTTGACAGATGGACCGGTCCTGCACCGTTAAGACCATATTGTCCCGAACGCGTTACAAATAACGGGTCATGGTTCAATTATGACACCAGCATAGGTTTCCTGGGTGGTTGGGGAGCACACCCTCTTGATATCCTGGTCTGGATATTGAAGGAAAAAGTATCAGGCTCCTATTCCTGTGAAGGAACAGGAAAGTTCTGGGAACCGGGAGGCTTATACAACAATATCTGGTCATGGGATGTAAAATGCATTTACCAGAACGGACTGGAGGTCCATTTTGTAAGTGACGATGTAGCAATGAACGGAGTGCTTAACCATCGGGATATCAAAGAAACCAATGGAACAACCTTCTACGGGTCAAAAGGATGGCTATCGCTCAGCCGTGCCTCAGCACAATCAAATATTCCCGAGATAGATCAGAAGATAAACAATTTTACAAAAAATAACGATGGATGGATAAACAGTGAGCTTAACACAATGGGACAGGCATTCCTGGATGTTGTTAACGGGAAGACAAAAGAGCTTTGTCCTCTTGATGAAGCTATAATTTCAGACACCATCAGCCACATGGGTGATATTGCAATCAGAACAGCCATGAAAGTGACCTGGGATCCGGTAAAAGGCGAAGTTGCAGGCGACCCTGAAGCAAACAACCTTTATATAAGGGAGATGAGAAGTCCATATGGGGTTTGAATCACTCACTCTTCCTATTTAATAAATAAAATGAGTATCGGGAATAATGCATATTATTTCTATTTCGTTAAAAAAAAGTAAGGTTCTTCTATTTGGAGATTCCTCATTTCGTCACGCTAAGCGTGACTATATTCGGAATGACAAAGAATTTTTTAATTTTAGGGCAAGGAGAGTAGGTTCGCCAGTGGCGAACCTACTCTCCTTGCCAATTGTCTCCCCATAAGTCCTGTCATTCCGAGTCCCGAGAATCGGGACGAGGAATCTCACAAACGATTATTCTGAAGTTATTATTGATTACCGATACTCATAATAAATAATAACCAGCAAACCATTAATATCTATGCAGCTAAAAGTTAATAATTCCTGATCCACAAAATGAAAATCATATCTCTGATAACCGTTCTGACAATCTTCAACTTTTCTCTCCAAAGTCAGGATACTGAAAAAATAGTAAAATCAATATTTGATGAAGCCCTTAATGATCAGACTGCATATAAGCACCTTGAATATCTTTGTAAAAATACAAAAGGCCGGCTGCCAGGTTCTGATGCAGCGGCCAGAGCTGTTGAATACACACAGGAGGCTCTGTTAAACGCCGGAGCAGACACTGTATGGCTTCAGAGGGTACCTGTTCCGCACTGGGAAAGAGGCCGTGAAGAATGTATGGTAATCTCCTCCTCTCTTGGAAATGCAGATCTGAGTATATCTGCCCTTGGATTTTCAGTGGGTACCTCCCAATATGGTTTAACTGCGAGTGTGATTGAAGTCAGGGATTTTGAGGAGCTTCAGACACTTGGAACAGAGAAGCTGCAGGGGAAAATTGTCTTTTTTAACAGGCCTGTCGATAATACTCTTATCAACACCTTTGCCGGCTATGGTGGAGCTGTAAACCAGAGGACCCAGGGTGCTTCCGAAGCTTCAAAATATGGTGCTATTGCAGTAATTGTGAGGTCTGCAACACAGGCATTGGATGATTATCCTCACACTGGTGTTACAAGGTATTCTGAAGTTATAAGAAAAATACCTGCTGTTGCTGTATCAACTGTTGATGCCGAATTACTGAGTAGCTGGATTAAGAGTGATCCCTCTGCAAGAGTTCGTCTTGTCTCAACGTGTACGAATTATCCTGACACCTGGTCATATAATGTTATTGGAGAAATCAGAGGATCCGAAAAACCCAACGAGTATATTACAGTCGGTGGTCATCTCGATTCATGGGATATATCTGAAGGGGCACATGACGATGCAGGAGGTTGTGTGCAGGCAATAGAAATGATAAGGCTTTACACGACCCTTAATATCAAACCTAAACGATCAGTAAGAGCGGTAATGTTTATGAATGAGGAGATGTCGGGAACAGGAGGAAGAACCTATGCTGCTGAGGCAACTGCCAAAGGTGAAATACATTATGCAGCGCTGGAATCTGACAGGGGTGCTATGAGCCCAAGAGGATTTGGATTTGATACAGATGGAGAAAGGCTTGAAAAACTTCAGTCCCTTTCTGAATGGTTTGCTCCTTACAATATACGTGATTTCGACAGAGGTGGAGGCGGATCGGATATATCACCTTTACGCCCGATGGGTACCCTGCTGATTGGATATATCCCTGATATACAAAGATATTTTTATTACCACCATTCGGCAAACGACACCTTCGAAAAGGTCAATTTCCGTGAGTTACAGATGGGAAGTGCAGCTACAGCTTCACTGGTGTACCTGATTGATCTGTTTGATCTTTAGATTATTTTTTCTTATTATCCATCCAGGCCACCTTTTGTTCAGGTGTGTGTGGCTGTCCGATTATATCTTTGTACAGGCCGGGCCGTCTGGCATTCAAATAACGGTAGCCCCCGGCATCTTTCAGTTTCTCAGGTGTAATAACTGCCTTAACATAATCATCACCAAGAGTACGGCATTCGGCAATTATATCTCCAAACGGATCGATTATCATTGAACAGCCATTTTTTAATTGATCATCATCCATACCGATAGGATTTGAAAATATTGCATAAACGGCATTGTCGTAAGCTCTTGAAGGAAGCCATTTCATAAGCCATCCCCTGCCTTTCATTCCATCAAACTCCATCCTCAATGAAGCAGGGTCACTTTCCCTCTTCTTCCATAGTTCAGGATCGCAGAATCCGGCTCCTGGTCTTGGAGAGGGTGTACACATAGTTACATGCGGCATGAAAATAATATCTGCGCCAAGAAGCCTGGTTGCCCGGACATTCTCTATTATGTTGTTATCATAACATATAAGTATTCCGCATTTCCACCCGAGCAGATCAAACACACAATATTTATTACCTGGAATAATATGCTCATTTACAAAAGGATGTAACTTATGATATTTTGCCACTAGTCCGTTTTTGTCAACACAAACATAGGTCTTGTAAATATTGTCAAAACTGTCTTTTTCAAAAAGCCCTGCAAGTACAACAATATTATTTGCGGCTGCAATTCTGATGAGCTGTTGAGTACTTGGCCCTTCAGGCACTGGCTCTGCAACTTCGAGCATCTGGATTTTTGAAAGATTCCTGGCGAAAGTATATCCCGTTACAGAACATTCATGAAATGCAATTACATCCGTTCCGTTTTTTGAAGCACTGGCTGACAAAGTTTCGATCCTGGAGAGATTGTACTCCTTGTCCCCGCTTCGGTTCTCAAACTGGGCAGCAGCAATTGTGATCCTTTCCACTAAATTAAATTTTATACTATTTCTTTTTTCTCAACATTATAATAAACCCTCCTGTCAGAATAACGGCTGCCCCGGCAATTATTATGATAGTTGTTGTATTCCCCTTCGATTCAGTTGCTTCATCCTCTTCAGCATAATAAAATGTAGGTTTTGCATCTGTATCAATGTTTACTGTATCCTTTTGTGGTTTTGGCTGATCCTGAGCCGATAACACATTTCCCGCCAGTAATAAAATGGCAAACGATAAAACTAATACTACTTTCTTCATTTCAATTAATTGTTATTTATTTAACACTATCTGCAAGTTTATAATATTTCTCCGCAATATCCGGATCACTATTCCTGTAAGTATCTGCCAGGGCAATAATTGCCGGCTTATACAACGGATTAATTTTCAGGCAAGATCGTAGGATCCTTCGGGCTCTCATCATATCATCGTCTTCAAGCAGCCGGGCCAGTTCAACATAAGCTTCAAAGTACTTTCTGTTAGTTGCAAGTACCATTTCATACCATCTGATCGCGTCACCGCTCCTGTTTTCCTTCCTTGCAATATTTCCCAGGAACATTAGAGCAGTTTCAAAATCAGGATTTAGTTTCAGTGATTCATTCAGCAATGAATCAGCTTTCTGCTTTTCTCCAAGATTATAAAGAGCCGCAGCAAAATTATAAAAAATCATTTCATCAGTGCAATCTCTTTCCAATGCCTTTTGAAAGTAATTGACTGCATCTTCATTGTTACCCTCCACCATTGCTTCAACTCCATAATAATCATCTTTGGTTTCCCTGGCAAGCACTGCACAGATCGGAACACTGTCAGCATAAATAACTTTTATGATATTCCCGGGAGGCCATAATCCATTTTTAAGCTTATAAGGAGAGATATACCTGTTTACCGCTATTGCATAATCCCAGTCATAATTACTTCTTTCTTCATACCTCATATATGAAGTCCTGATCTCAGGATGATTCCGGAATTGCCATGATACAGAGTAAGTTGCATTTACCTTAACAATACTATCAGTCTTCTGATCTTCAAGATAATTGATAAGCCACTCTGAAGCCTCAGTCTGACTTATATAATAATAATCGGTCTCATAATTTCCAAATGCCCCTTTCAACCCGCCCACTATCTGATTATAATACATATAGAAATAATGGGGATTATTAATCATATACCTCACAGGATGAATAGCAATTAATACCAGTATAATGGTGATTATCAATTTAAAATACTTCTTCGAAATAACCTCATAAAGTGAGCTGAATCCCGAAGCAGCCAGGAGAACAATGGCTGGATAAATAAACAAAAACTGCCTCCATGAACTGTATAAATTTGATTTCCTGAATATTGCAAATAGCACGGGAAACAATAATGTGAATATAAGGAGAGTAAATATTAATCCGTTTTTGCTATTGAAAAAACGTTTTGCAAACAAAAGAAATAAGCTGATTCCGCTAAGAACAACTACAGGAATTGTAATAAGCATTGACTTGGGCAGGTAATACCAGGGCATAAAGTCGGACCACTCGGCTCTGCCTTCGAAGATCTGCCTGAACGTATCGGGAAAATTTGCCATAACCCTGTATGCCTTTACCAGATTCCGCACGGGATCCTGCAGAGCATAAGGCCATAGCAGTATACTAAGAAAATATGCAGTGAATGAAATGCATATTATCAGAAGCAACTTATAATTTAACTCCTTCAGGTTGATATTTCCTGTATTATAGTATTTATGGATAATTGAGATAAGAAAGAAAAGAAACATGTAAAATATGACGACCGAACCTGCAGCCCTTATGCTTATTGTAAAAGCTAAACTGAGTGTCAGAAGAGCCACAATAAGAAGTGAGTTTCGCTTTTCGCTATAAAGAAACTTCAAAATAATGAAGGTAGATGAAATATATCCAAGTGCAAAAGGTATATCCTTAAGATTATTGTGTGAATGACCAATAAAGGCAGGAGTGACAGCGAATAACAGGAGTACAAAAACAGCGGTACGGTAGCCAGATATCCAGACTGCGAACATAGCAGTAACCATTACTGTCAGCCATCCTGCAATTGAACTCATTATATGCCTGAATCCGTACACATCTTCAATGCCGAACCAGTTAATAAAAACTGTTACAATATTGTCAAATGACTGTCCATAATACATCAGATGCCATACCGGATTGTGAAGGGCGGATCTGTTCTCGCCTCCCGTGGCAAAATATTTATAAACGTCCTGTGATTGATTATAATGAAGTACTTCGTCACAAGAGATCCCTGCATTTCTTGCTGTAATAAGAAGAAAAGCAAGAAGTAAGAAGGCCAGTGACCAAAAAAAATATTTAAGAGTCGCCTCTCTCATCTCTTTTCTTCTCTGCCGTCATATACTTTCCTGACAAAATAAACCGGTCTGTTCTGACTCTCCTTATAACTGCGGTAAACATACTCACCCAGTATTCCAAGGAATACCAGCTGGATTGACCCAAGAAAATATATACTTAACAGAATTGAAGACCAGCCCGGTATCGCAAATCCATATGCCTTGGCTATCAGTACGTAGATACCAACCGTCATAAATACCACGGTTCCAATAGTACCGAGAACAAGGCATAATCTTATGGGAAATCTTGAAAATGAAAATATTGCGTCGGTTGCCAGCATAAATAATCTCCTGAAACTCATTTTTGGTTTTCCCTTTAATCTGTCATCCCTTACAAACTCAACATACCCTTGCCTGAATCCTATGAAAGTTCTTAATCCCGGGAGATATCTTACTTTCTCCTTCATGGCAAGCAATGCATCAACAGCTTCCCTCTTCATTAATGAGTAGTTGCCCGCATTCTCCATGTTTTTAATCTCCCCGATATATTTGAAAAGCAAATGGAATATTGAAGAAAGAAAATTTCTGTTCCTGGATCCTTTTCTGCCTGTTTTCTTTCCACTGACTATTTCAAGATCTTCCGATGTAATTTTTCTGTACATTCCGGCAAGCAGTTCAGGAGGATCCTGAAGATCCCCGTCCATCATACCTACAATATCTCCTTTTGCATGCTCCAGGCCTGCTGTAAAAGCAGCCTGATGTCCGAAATTCTTTGAAAGTGACAGAACAATAATCCGGCTGTTTTCTTTTTGAAATTTCAAGAGTAACTCAAGACTCCTGTCGATACTGCCATCGTCAACGATAATGATCTCATAATCAGATACAAAGGACTCAACGGACGAAATAGTCCTGGTTATAAGCTCATCGATGAGCTTTTCCTCGTTAAATATGGGAATTACCAGGGAGAACATCTATTACATTTTCTTGACTCAGTGTATCTCTGTGCTCCCGCAAAGGGGCACTGAGATATTAAATATCAACTACTTACCTGATTGAAGCCTTGCCAGAGCAAATTCAGCTTCATCCTTTATTTCACTATTGTTTACAAGTTCCTTAATGGCATTAACCGAAAAGTCAGTTCCCATCCAGCTGAGCTCTCTGAGAAGAAGCTTTTTAGCTTCAACAGAGGTTTTTTCATTCATCAATACCCCAACAATGGCTTTCTCTGCTTCCAGCAGACCTTTTTCATCACCAGCCAGACCAGTAATATGATGTTGTATACATTTCAGGCTTTTTGTGCTCTTGCCTATATCATAGTTCATTATGTTTTCAAGTGCATTTTCAAAGGTCAATTCTGTAAAACCAGGCCTGAGAACAACCCCTGCAGCATTTGGAAAATCGAACGGAACCTTCTGGGTAACATTTCCCGTTACGGCCCACTCAGCGCCTCTCTGGAGAGTAACGATAAATCCTGCACATTGCATAGCAGGACCTCCATCCTTATCAGCATGACCCATTGCCGTATGGAAGATCCTTCCATTACCATATGTTATTGCCATGAGCATCGGCTCATCGCGCATTGTACCTCCGCCTGCAGCTGAATCGGCAAATGCCGTGGCAAGTACCTGCATATTCTTTGCAGGCCCCCGAAGTTCGCTGTATAGCTCATCAGTCCCATGCATCCACATTACAGGCAGTCCTTTGGTAACAGGATGGTCAGTAATTCTCGTTCTTACCAGAAATTCTCTCCGCTGACCATGACTGCCTCCCCTTCCCGGGGAATTATCCACGATCAGTGAATCATGCCTGTAATAAATATAAGGACCATCTTTTTCAGAGCGGTCACCCCAGCCTCCCAGGCCTGTCATTTCATTATATTCCTTCCATGCAGGAAATGAGTTGTTTGCAGCATGGTAAATAACTACTCCCCCTCCGTTCTTTACAAATTCCACAAATGATGTATTTGTCTTATCCGACCATGAGTCACCGTTATAATCGATCACAACAAGTTTATACTTTGAGAAATCAGGATCAAAGGAAGTCATATCTCCTCCCTTCTCTGGGGTAGTCATAATTTCACATGTGAACATCCCGGTTTCATCAAGGATCTTCTTCAGAATGGGAGAGCTCTCCTGCCATTCATGGTTATTCTGCCCATTGATTATCAATGTTTTATAACCTGCTTCTTTGTTACATCCATAAAAACCGGAAACCAGCAGGGCTAAGATTAAGATAAGGGTATATTGCTTTTTCATGTTGTATCTTATTAATAATTAAACTATTGGCAATGTCCAAGGTGCACGGTAAGGTCTGCTGAGAAGCCTGGTGGCCCTGGGATTATCAATGATCACCTCTTTTTCAGGGTCCCATTTGATCGTCTGACCGGTGGTCATTGCAATTTCACCCAGCAGTCCCACGGAAATAGCCCGGTAGGCAACTTCAACAGGAGCTATCGTCGGTTGTCCCGAACGTATGCTGTCAATGAAATTCTGATAATGGTTGTCACTTTTATAAAGATGTATCTCATTCTCTCCGATCACCTCATCAAGAATTTTAGGATCAGACGCTGTAAGGATATTGCCCCTGTCGACATGTATCCATCCAAGGTCTCCAAACCATGTTGTTCCCATCCTGTGGGGCATTCTTGATGCATTTGCAACCCTCATCTCGATCCCGTTTGCATATTTGCAAAGGAAATCATACTCCACAGGTGCATTATACAAACCTTCAGCAGGATAAACGCCAGCTCCTGATATCTCTACCGGACCGGTATGTTCAAGCCCGGTACCCCAGTTTGCAATATCGATATGATGTCCTGCCCAGTCGGTCAGCTGACCGCCTGAATAATCGAGTATCCAGCGCCAGTTCCAATGTGAGACACCACGGTATGGAACTTTCAGTGCAGGTCCAAGCCACATTTCCCAGTCGAGTTCAGGTGGCACATCCATAACAGGAGGAGTACCTATTCCCCTTCCGCCATCAGGCAATCCAACCTCGATGTATTTGACTTTACCGGCCCTGCCATTTATTGCCAGCTCTGCTCCTCTTCTGAAATTATAAAGGGACCGCTGCCAACTTCCTGTTTGCCATATAATTTTATTCTTCTTAACGGCGCTGACAATTGTCTGACCATCCTTTATTGTTCTGCAAATAGGTTTTTCACCATATACATTCAGCTTATGATTTGCTGCTTCGGTATAAATTATTCCATGCCAGTGATCGGGCAGGGCAATCAATACTGCATCAAGCTTTTCCTTTGCAAGCAGCTCACGGTAGTCGCCATACACACGACAGTCATTGTTCTTATTCTCTTTATCTACAATTGATTTTGCAGCTTCAAGATGTTGCCTGTCCACATCACACAGAGCCACAAATTGCACCTGTCCCTTCAGTCTTAGAAAATCCCTCATATCAGATGTTCCCTGCGATCCTGTTCCGATTGTTGCCATAACGATCCGGTCGGAAGGTGACAATTTGCCTCCCATTCCCAAGGCAGTCGACGGTATGATCTGAGGAAGCACAAAAGTGCCTGCAGCAACTGCAGCCGACCTCCGGATAAAATCCCTTCTGGATGTTTTCTTTGTCATTGTGATTAGCTTTATATTATTAACTTTCTGATTCTGATGTAAGTACAGGGGTGCCGGGAACAGGAGTTAAAAATTCCATATTAACAGGCCCCATCTCCATTTTTGCAGGTCCCAGATCCATATCTGATCTAAAAATCTCATCCCAGGTAATAAGTCTTCCGGTATAGGCAGCTGTCCTTCCCATAATTGCTGTAAGGGTTGAAAATGCTGTCTGTTCGGCCTCATTTACATATTTTCCGGTTCTGATGGCATAAACAAGGTGCATATGTTCCTGGACATATGGAGGAATCTTAACCTGATTCATCGGGTTACCGTTCTCATCATCCGGATATTTAAACTGCCATTTTATATTACCATCCAGATCCCATATAGTATTCATACAGTTTGTATAACCTTCGGTACCCATAATAAGTTCGCCCGTACTGTTTGCACAACTGTCGATCTGACGGCACATACTGTGTGAGCTTATACCGTTGCCATAGTAAAAATCGACACTGAAGAAATCATACTGGTCACCTGTTACCCTCCTGTGTCTTCCTCCATACCCGATTGCCCTTTCAGGATGCTTTCCTATGAACCAGTTAATAACATCAATGTTATGTACATGTGTATCAAGAATATGATCACCGCAAAGCCAGCAGAAATTGTTCCAGTTCCGGATCATATATTCCATATCATTCCAGCCTTTTTCCCTTTCACGGAACCATACATGATCCTGGTTCCAGTAAGCCTTGGCAGAAGTAATCCTTCCAATGGCGCCATCTCTGACAAGCTTATAGGTTGCAATGTAGTCTTCCTGATGACGTCTCTGAGTGCCGGTAACTACATTAAGACCAATAGCTTCTGCTTTTTTTGCCGAGGTTATGATCGATCTTATTCCGACAGGGTCAACAGCAACGGGCTTCTCCATGAATACATGCTTGTTGTTCAAAACTGCCTCAAGAAAATGGTCGGGTCTGAACTGCGGAGGAGTAGCAAGGATAACAACATCAACATCAGGGAGAGCCATCAGTTTCTTATAACCATCAAACCCGGCAAAGCAGTTTTCCTCAGGAATAGGCAGGTTGAAAGAAGCAAATCTTTCGCGGCAGGCATCAATCTTATCCTGGAAAACATCTGCGAGTGCAATTATTTCCAGGTCAGGACCGGAACTTATGAAGTTAATGGCAGCACCGGTACCCCTTGCACCTGATCCTACGAGACCTGCGCGGAGCTTCTTCCCTTTGGGTGCCCCTCGAAGGATCGGCGGAAGTCCGATGGACTCATTGTCTATCTCTTTTTTGCAACTGTTAAATAAGGCTGCCGCTCCGGCAACAGCTATTCCTGCAGCTGCTGTCTTTCCAATAAACTTTCTTCGGTCGATATTTTGCATTTCAGTCAGTTTTAGTCAAATCAATTAATGCTGTCGGCCTCACATACTACCCTGAATCCGACATCTATACAATCAGAATACCACCATATGCTTTTTGGTATCTGAGGATCGGTAACCAGCCATGACTTAGTCTTAGTAAAATCGCGGGCTGCGCTTCTTACATCTCCTGCATCGCTCCTGAATGATCCACCGCGTATCACATGCTCTTTCCCGCTTTCCGGTCCTATTGGATTTGTTAGGTTTAAACTATCCGTGCCATAATAATCAGGGGAATAGAAATCGAGACAAAATTCTGCCACATTTCCGGACATATTAAGAAGACCGAAGGGGTTAGCTCTGACTGCTGATGGTTCCATCGTTCTGGACGAACTGTTTTCCTTATACACTACTCTCGAAGAGATTATTGCGGTATCAGGACCGAAAAACTTCTTAAGAAATCCTTCCGAAGTAAAATCTTTAGGATCGCCATCAAAGAAATAAGGAGATTTTGTTCCTCCCCTACAGGCATATTCCCATTCAGCTTCAGTAGGAAGTCTGTATTTTTTCCCTGTTACTTTTGAAAGCCATTGGCAGTACACATTTGCTGCATACCACGATATTGTGATGGCGGGTCTTTTCCCTTTTCCCCAGCCCTGGTCGGGCGCTCCCCAAGGCGGTGTTGCTCCACTTATTGCATCGGTATTCTTCCTTGTAACAACCTGGCCTTCAGTTCTGCCCTGTGAACTTGTAGCCCTGAAAAAGGCAAGATATTCATCCCAGGTAACTTCAGTTCTTGCAATCCAGTATTTTGACAGACTGACTTTCCTGACCGGACCTTCATCATCATCACGTAACTTCTCATCAGCAGGACTTCCCATATAAAATGATCCCTCAGGAATGGCAACCATGTCGAACGAAACTGTTGTGCCGGGTATCATTTCAGTATAGTTCTTAAAAGTATCAACCCTGGTCGGTTCTGTATAAATTGCCTTATCGGCTGTTGCAATTATTCCAAAACTTGTATCATGTGCATGGATTGCATTTCTGTCGTAATGGCCGACATTAAGATGACAATTAATACATCTCAGCGGTTCCTCTCCTGATATATATGAAAGGTGTGCATTACCTCCTTTAATCGATAGTGTTACAGGGAACAGGTTCTGATGACATTTCAGGCATGAATTCTCATATACAAAACCCTTGGCATTTTCCAGCAGCTTCTTTTTCTCCCAGTTAATCTCAGCACTATCCTTGAAAAGATATCCATAAACATCCTTGAAACCATGCTTAGCCTTTGCATTAATATATCCTTCACCTTCAGGCGGGAGATGGCATTCTGAGCAATGAACTATAGTTCCTGAATTATTATTGTAATGAGTTGAGAGCTTCCAGCTCTGATCAGCATGGGGATGAATATGGCAGGAGATGCAGTAATTATCAGCAGAAGTATATTTTACAACAGCCCTGCCTGATCTTAAAATAACTACGCAAATAATAAATCCAACAAAAATTAACCAAAGCTTTTTATTCCTTGAGACTCTTAAACGGCTTCGATATGTACTTAACCTCATGCTTCCCCCTGAAATCAATTATCCTGCTAAAGTTAATTGTTTAGGGGACTATTAGGTTAATGTAAGATCATTTTTCTTAAAAAAATATACCTGAAGAAGAAGTATCAGAATCTCTTCACATAAGCATGACAGTAAGGCACCTTGCCATTTCTGAAGTAATAATCCTGATGGTATTCTTCAGCCGGATAAAACTCTGAGGCTTTTGAAACAGCTGTCGCAATTTTTAATCCCCTGGATTTCAGAATATTAATATTTCTTTCAGCGATTTTCCTCTGCTCGTCATTAAGATAGAATATTTCCGAACGATACTGATCCCCGATATCCGGTCCCTGCCTGCCGACCTGAGTCGGGTCATGAATTTCAAGAAAGAGTTTCAGAATTTTCTCATAACTCGTTTTCTCCGGATCGTATACCACTTTTACTGTTTCGGCATGGCCAGTATTACCTGTACAAACCTCTCTGTAAGTAGGATTTTTAACCTCACCGCCGGTATACCCTGAAGTTACAGATATAACACCAGGTTCCTTCTGCAGAAAATATTCCACTCCCCAGAAACAGCCTCCGGCAAAAAGTGCTGTACCGTATCTGCCTGCATCAACATCTGCCGGAATAAAATCCATAGATAATGAGTTGACACAGTGTCTCACATTTTTTGAAGTAAGTCTCTCGCCTGTAAATACATGACCTAGATGTGCCCCGCATGATGCGCACTCAATTTCCGTTCTCATTCCATCAGGATCAGGCAGCCTGAGCACTGCACCTTTTATTTCATCATCAAAGCTTGGCCATCCGCATTCAGATTCAAACTTATCAGAGGAGTGATATAGCGCACTGCCACACCTCTTACATACATAAGTACCTTTATCCTTGCTTTTGTTGTACTTCCCTGTAAAGGGTCGTTCAGTTCCCTTATTATTTATGATATATGACTCTTCTTTTGTAAGATCAATATACTGAAGTTTTTCCTGGGAATTTGCACTTTCGGTCATAAACAACATAATTACGGTTAATATAGTTAATATCTTGTTTTTCATCATATAATAATTTTATTTCTATGTCATGATGGAACCCGCATGTTACCGATTATTATAAAATTTTGTTTGTGTATGCAAATGAATGCGGGTTTCATATTAAGAACATTTATTACTTATTAAACAAAATTGTGTGAAAAATGTTATAAATAAGAAGGAAATAATGTTCCAGAATGTTTAAAATGGTGAATATTGAATATTAATACTTAATATTCGAAACATGTCAGTAATTTTATTTTTGGCATAAAGATTGTTTTTAGAATGAAAAGTTTATTTTTGTAATTATATAATAAATTGAATCTTGTATGAAAAAATTTGCTGTTTTACTTCTCGTTGTCTTTGTTACAGCTTTGGTTGTCACTTCCTGCAGCCAGAAAGATTGCCCGGCGTATTCAAAGGCTGATACTGAGCAGACAGGCAGGAATGTCTGATATGATGATTGCCTTTCCGGCACTCCAGCCAAAAATATAGCTTGATTATGAAGAGGCTGCTTATTTCAGTGGTGGCATTATTATCTGTAGTAATGACACTTTCTGGTCAGGGAGACCTGAACGAGCAGCAAAGAATATTCTTCAGAAATGAAAAATCATTTGGGATTCAGCTCAACACTGATGGTATTGGTTTCAGTTATCGTACGGCAAGGAGGACTGATTATCTCAATAAGAATATAATCGAATACGAATTCGGTACATTAAAACACCCTAAAGAATATAAGCTTTCTAATCCCTATACGCAGGGAACATCATTTGTATTTGGCAAACTTAACTCTCCATTGTATATCAGAGCCAGTATAGGCCGTCAGCACGAGCTTTACAAAAAAGCTGACCTGGGAGGGGTGTCAATAAGGTTATTTTATTCCGGAGGACCTGCCCTGGCAGTTTACAAACCAATTTATTACAAGGTAATTTATCCCGTTTCTTTGACCGAGTACTATATCAAGGATGAAAAATTCAATACCAACATAGCTATACCTCAGGATATCTGGGGAAGGGCATCTTTTACGAAAGGATTACGTGAAACAAAATTTATGCCTGGCATTTATGTGAAGAGTGGTTTCAGCTTTGAATACAGCAAAGAAGATAAGGTTATTCATGCCGTTGAAGTAGGAACAACACTCAGCGCTTACCTTAAAGAGATACCTATAATGGCCACCAACGATAACAAATCGATCTTCTTTTCACTCTTTGTAAGCTATAGGTTTGGCATTGTAGTTAATCCGCTTGATCTTGAATCCAATAAGGTATTCAATATTTTCAGAAGAAAAAAATAGCATTGAATTCTTCAACATATAGACTATTCCTTTGAAAATATTAATTTTGTGTTCGTTTTATTAACCATATAATAATATAGTATGTCAAAAATTAAAGTAGGTATCAACGGTTTTGGCAGGATCGGCCGTTTGGCCTTCAGGGCTGCCTTGAAGAGGAACGATATAGAAATAGTCGGAATAAACGACCTCCTCGATGTGGATTATATTGCTTACATGCTCAGCTATGACACTGTTCACGGCAGATTTGATGGAAAAGTGGAAGTTAAGGACGGTAAGCTTATTGCAAACGGACAGAGCATTCGTGTTTCAGCTGAAAAGGATCCCGCTAATCTGAAATGGAATGAGGTTGGCGCTGAGTATGTTCTCGAGTGCACTGGTCTTTTCCTTACTAAAGAGTCAGCCGCAGGTCACATAACTGCAGGTGCGAAGCGCGTCGTTATGTCAGCTCCATCAAAAGATGACACCCCTATGTTTGTAATGGGTGTTAACCATACTAAATACAGTAGCGACATGCAGTTTGTATCAAATGCTTCTTGTACGACCAACTGCCTTGCTCCGGTAACAAAGGTTCTTCACGACAATTTCGGTATACTTGAAGGACTCATGACAACTGTTCATGCTACCACTGCAACTCAGAAGACTGTTGACGGTCCTTCCAAAAAAGACTGGAGAGGCGGACGTGCTGCAGCCGGAAACATTATTCCGTCATCGACAGGTGCTGCAAAAGCTGTTACCAAGGTTATACCGGAATTGAAAGGCAAACTTACAGGTATGGCATTCAGAGTGCCTACGCTTAATGTATCGGTTGTTGACCTTACATGCCGCCTTGAGAAACCCGCAAGCTATGAAGATATAAAGAAAGCAATGAAAGCTGCATCTGAAGGTCCTCTCAAAGGTATTCTCGGATATACTGAAGATTCAGTTGTTTCAAGTGATTTTAATGGTGATTCACGCACTTCAATATTCGATGCCGGTGCAGGTATCTCCCTCAATGATAACTTCGTCAAGATTGTAGCCTGGTATGATAATGAATGGGGCTATTCCTGCAAGCTTCTTGACCTTATTGCTCACATGAATACTGTGAAATAAAACTGATTTAAAAAAAGGAAGGGGCCTTAATGAAGACCCCTTTTTTTATATCACCATCTCAATTTTTAAAGGTATTCCGGCAGAATCCCGGTAATGTTCTCCCAGTTCAAGCATTGCTTCATCGTCCTCCTCATAAAGCCATTTGATCTCAATTTTTTTTTCTGATTTAATGTAACCGGTGAGTCTTTTGAGTATTTCATAAAGGTACTTGGAGGAACCACTGTTTATATATTCGAGTTGAATGGAAACATTCAGCCCGTCGTTCTTTTCAAAATGAACAGTTATCCACTCATCAAGTCTCCTGAATACCATTTCAGGATTCTCGGGTATTGAACGTCCAATAAGTTCAAGTTTCTCAGAATCAGGATAATATGTGATTCCAGGACAATTCTTTAACTCTTCCTGAATTATAAGTTTTTCCATAACTAGAATATTTTATTCATATCGTAATGCTTCAATAGGATCAATATTAGCTGCTTTTACTGCGGGGGCATAACCGGAAACGACACCAACAATAAAACATACAAATATACCAGTAAAAACCCAAATCCAAGGCACAACAAAGCTTGATTTAAGCATTAACGATATGAGATTTCCCATTGATATCCCAAGGATGATCCCGAAAACACCACCAAGCTGACCAATAAGCACCGATTCAAAAAGAAACTGGTATTTTATTGTAACAGGCTTGGCTCCAATTGCTTTTCTGACCCCGATCTCTCTGGTACGTTCGGTTACAGAGACAAGCATGATATTCATAAGCCCAACGGCAGCACCAACAAGAGTAACAATACCTATAAGTGTTGCTGCAAGTGTAACATACTTAATATTCTCAAGAAGCAGCTTAACAATATTATCACTTTTTGATATATTAAAATCAGATTCATCACGTGGATTCAGGTTCCTGATTATCCTGAAAACAGCTTCAGCCTCACCTGACAACACTTCAAGATTAACCGGATTCATGGGCATGACAGTTATACTGAAAGACATGTTAGGTCGGGAAAAATATTGCCTTGCACTGGTTACAGGCATGAAACAAACACGATCAGGATTACCTATACCGGAACCTTTGCTTTTAAGCACACCGGTAACCTTAAGTTTCATTCCTGCAACAGTTATGACCTGACCTAATGGATCATTACCAAGGGGAAACAAATCCCTCACAATATCAGATCCGATAAGAACAAAATGCCGTGTCATTCTGATATCCTCAGCAGTAAAGTTGCGGCCTGACTCAATCTCATAACCGGCAACTGTCAGATGGTTCTCATCAACTCCCTGAAGGCTTACATTGGGATTGGTTTCCTCCGATCCGTATTTTACAGTTGATAATCCGGAAGCATTAAATGAAACAGCTACCCATGCTCCCTGATCAAACCGTTCCTTGAACTCCATTGCTTCCCTGAATGATATCCGTGAAAAATTTTTGGCCCTGTACCTGTTGTTTCCTATCTGGATATTCATTCCCCTTGAAGTTATAGTGAACGAATTTGCACCCATCATAGTGAACTGGTTAGTTAGTGATGATTTAATTGCATCAATAGCAGTAAGAATACCAACAAGCGCCATAATTCCAAATGCAATAATACATATTGTAAGTATTGCCCTTACTCTATTTGAACGTATGGCTCTTATGGCAATTCTAAGGTTTTCCTTAAAAATCGCAATCCTTTTAGCAGTCTGGATCATCTCTCCTTCCCCTGAAATATCAACATTAAGCAATAAAAGTACACTTTTTTTTATTCCGTTGATAATTAAAGTGACGGTAGATATAAATAATATGGATATTTCTTGCTTAACTAATTTGTTCGTTGTAAATTTGATACTGTAAAACAGACAATCCGTTTAACAAATGAAACATCCTTCGCAAAAGGCTTCGGATGGCGAAGCAAACGAGCAAAGAATTAAAAATATGAGAGAATTAACCCGTGCTGAAGAACAGGTAATGCAGGTGTTATGGAAGATAAAAAAGGGTTTCGTAAAAGAAATACTGGAACACTTTGAGGATCCGAAACCAGCTTATAATACCGTCAGTACAATTGTGAGGATCCTGCAAGACAAGGGATTCGTAACTCATAAAGCTTATGGAAGGACGCATGAATACTACCCGCTGACCTCAAAAAGCGAATACTCAAAATCGCATCTCAACACCTTTGTAAATGACTATTTTTCAAACTCTTTTGAAAAAATGGTCAGCTTCTTTGCGAAGGAGAAGAGCATATCGGTTAAGGAGATGGAAGAGATAATGAAAATAATGGAAATTGAAGTAAAAAAACAAAAAACTGTCAAATGAATAGTCTGATTATCTTTGTGATTAAGGTAGCCCTTTTCCTGATATCATTCTATCTTGTTTATCTTGTCCTTCTCAGCAGGGATACCAGGTACGGCAGGAACAGGTCTTTTATACTTACAGCACTGATCTTGTCATTGATCCTCCCGACAATTACTATCCAGACCTCCAGACCTCTGGATATACAATATTTAGGAAAAATGCTGGATGAAGTATTCATTTCTGCAAAAGCAGATGAGTCTATCTCAACAGGATTATGGTTTGGGAGCTTAGATACGGTTCAGGCAATATTCACTATATATGTTATAGGTGTGGCCCTCTTTATTCTTAAATTAATAACCAACCTGGCAAATCTGCTTTTCCTTATAGCAAGACACAGGAAGGAAGGAAGCAGGATTATCAGGTTTCATAGCTTCAATACATCAGGGTTTTCAGCAATGGGATATATTTTTATGAATTCAAGACTTAATAGCAATGAGGTTGATGAGATTATAAAACACGAACAAAACCATCTGAGGAAACATCATTTTATCGATATTATTTTCATTGAGATAGTAAAATCTTTCCAGTGGTTTAATCCTGCAGTATATATGCTCGACAGATCACTCAGGGCAATACATGAATACCAGGCCGACCATGAGTGTCTTTGCTCAGGAATTACAATTGCCAGCTACCAGAACCTTTTGCTCAATCAGGTTTTCCGAACAAAAGCCTTTAATCTCACAAACAGTTTTTCAAATCCATCCATGATCAGAAAAAGGATGGTAATGATGACCCGGAGGCCTACTCCCTCACTTGCAAACCTGAAACTACTGCTTGCAGTACCAGCTGCAGGAATAATATCCCTGGCCATATCGGCCTATACTGAAATTCCTGATTATTCAGGCAATAATAATATATCAGACACCAGGAGGCCGGCAGAAAATAGTGAAATTCTGTTAACTGAACCATTTACAGTGGTTGAGGAGATGCCTGTTTTTACTGGAGGTGATGCTGCCCTGCTGCGATACCTTGCAGAAAATACTGTTTACCCCGAAAACGCTAAAGAAAAAGGTATCCAGGGAAGAGTAATAGTCCGGTTTTGCATAACTGAAAAGGGAACTATAAGCAGGGTTAGTGTACTGAACAGTGTTGATCCTGAACTTGATGCCGAGGCATTAAGAGTTGTAAAAACACTTCCTGCCTTTATTCCCGCGAAGAATGGCGGCAAGGCAGTTCCTGTTTGGTACATGGTACCATTAACCTTTACATTGAGGTAATTCTAATCTTCATAAGAAATGATAACAAATCGAGTGCTGCATTCACTGGTCAAGAACACATCATTTATAATACTTACTACAGCAGTTGCCTTTGCGCTGACATTCAATGGCTGTGGCAGGAAAAATAGCAGAAAAATAGAAGCTCCTCCTTCCTTAATGCCTCCACAACCACCAGAAGCCCCATCGATGATTGGTGCAGACACAATCTGGAATTTTGCAGGAAATATACCCACATTACCTGGCAATGAAGAAGCACTCTTTGATTATATAGGCAGGAACCTGATTTATCCGGTATCAGCAAAGGATAGTGGAATACAAGGAAGAGTAGTTGTAAAATTCATTGTCAACAAAAAAGGAGATGTTATAAACCATGAAGTTATAAAAAGCGTCCATCCTGACCTGGATGCCGAAGCACTGAGAGTTGTAAAAACCATAACCCATTTTGAACCTGGATACAGCGACAGTAAAGCTGTTACTGTCTGGTACGAAGTACCCATTTCCTTTGTCCTTAAATAGGTTTTTGGTAAGATTACAACTAATCTTCTGCAAAATATTTGAAATATTTTTAATTTAATTAATTATTTAGTTGTATAACTATTTATTTAGTTGTATATTTGGTATGAGATTTTGTTTTTATCCATGTACCACTAAATACAAAAACTATGAAAACACAAATTAATTCAGGGATCAAGGGTAAATTGAAAATAATATTATTTTTCATTTGCCAGGTATTGTTATTAGTTTCTATTTCTTCGTGTGGAGATATTAAAAAATCTGAGGATTTGGTTTCAGAAAAGACAGCATTTCCAAAAGTTCCAACCATGATTGGAAGTGACACCACCTGGGTTGAGGTGGATGAAATGCCTATATTCCCGAATGGAGATTCAGCACTGTTAAGATACATAGCTGATAATGTCAAATATCCTGAAGTTGCTAAAAAAGCAGGTATTCAGGGTAGAGTCATTGTCAGATTCTGTATTACCAGTAAAGGTAATGTCACAAGTTGTGGAATTTTGAAAAGCGTAAGTCCGGAAATTGATGCTGAATCACTCAGGGTTATACAATCATTGCCTGATTTTGAACCAGGCAAAGTTGCCGGTAAGCCTGTTTCAGTATGGTATATGGTTCCTATAACGTTTGCACTAAAGTAGATACCTTCTGATATATTATATCCTAATAATCATAGTTATACTCCTCTAACCCCGAACTGAAGTCCGGGGTTAGTTTTATTATCCGATTTCTTTATTTTTACATCTGAAATTTTATATGATGAAACTTAAAGAAAGGATATCTGCTTTTGCAGAGCTTGGTCTGCGGTTAAGGAATGCACTTCCAGGACCTGATAAAAAAGGTGATCAGCAGTTATCAGAATTAATAAATAACCAACAGTATAAAAATGCATGGTTCACTCCCACCAATGTAACATCCGCCATAGAGGCATTAGCAAATGAACTTACACCGGAAAATCTCTCAAGATGGACAGAGATGTATCCCGGACTGACCAGGGAAAGCCCTCCCCATACTGTAGGTATAATTATGGCAGGAAATATACCTCTTGTGGGATTCCATGACTTTCTGTGTGTATTGATTACAGGTAACCGGCTGCTGGCAAAAACAAGTTCAAAAGATTCTGAACTGATAGTTTATATTGCTGAATTACTGTACTCCATCAATACCGGATTCAATGATATGATAAGATTTACTGACGGAACACTTTCAGGATTCGATGCTGTTATTGCCACGGGAAGTAACAACAGTTCCAGGTACTTCGAATATTACTTTTCCAGATACCCCAATATTATCCGTAAGAACAGAAACAGTATTGCTATTTTAAAAGGAGATGAATCTGAAAAAGATATCCAGGAGCTGGGTAATGATGTATTTTCCTACTTCGGGCTTGGCTGCAGAAATGTTTCCAAGATTTTTATTCCGGACAATTATAATCTTAATAAACTCCTAAAACAATGGGGTAAATTTTCAGGAGTAATCCAAAATAATAAATATGCCAACAACTATGATTATAATAAGGCTGTTTATCTGGTAAACAAGTATAAATTTTTCGATTCGGGACACCTCCTTCTGAAAGAAGAAAAAGGATTGTCATCACCTGTTTCCGTATTATATTATGAGTACTATAATTCATACAACTCTATTATGCAACACATTGAAGAAATGAAAGATAAAATACAGTGTATAGTAGGATCAGGAAACATTCCGTTTGGAGAGTCACAGCAGCCTAAATTATGGGATTATGCTGACGGAACAGATACGATAGATTTTCTCTTAAAAAAAAAACATAGGAATAATGTAATATAAAAAATATTATATTGCACCCATGGAATTTTAAAAAATTATGGTTTATAAATTTGTAGTGTTATCAGATGAGGATGAGTCGTTTGTAAGGGAATTTGAATTTCTCGACACCCATACATTGCTGGATTTTCATTACCTGATACAGGATGAACTTGAGTTTGACAAGTCGCAGATGGCCTCATTTTTCATGGCCACAGACAACTGGGAGAAAGAGGAAGAGTTCACTCTGTTTGATATGGGCACTGGTTCTTCCACAATGGAAACAGCAGTGCTGGAAGATATAATCTTCCGTAAAAACCAGAAATTACTTTATGTTTTCGATTTCTTCAATGAAAGGGCTCTCTTTGTTGAATATACGGGTGAGACCAAAGAGGTCGAAGGTCGGGAACTACCCGTATGCACAAACTCAAAAGGAGTTCCTCCCAAGCAGGTAATATTTGGTGGAACATCACGCAAGCTTTATAATAGTATTGTGGTTGCTGATGATGATGATGATGATGATGAACCGGAGGTTGACGATCTTTTCCTCAGTGAGGATGATGAGGAGACATTACCTGACTTCGACAATATTGACAATCTCAGCGAGGAAGAGGAATAGTCCGGCCTGGATAATATTCCGATGATAAACAATCTCATAGTACTGCTTGGACCGACGGGCGTCGGAAAAACAGATATTGCCGTTGATCTGGCTCAAAGGTTTAAGTGTGACATTATTTCAGCTGATTCCCGGCAATTCTACAGGGAATTGGAAATCGGTACCGCTGTTCCTTCAGCTGAACAGCTTAGTTCTGTGAGTCATCATTTTATCAGGTTCTTATCTGTTGATTCATATTACAGCTCAAGCTTGTATGAGAGGGATGTTATGAATATGCTTTCTGGTCTTTTCAGTAAGAAAAATATAGTTATAATGGCTGGCGGCTCAGGAATGTATATCGATGCTGTCTGCCGAGGTACAGATGATATTCCTGATGTTGAACAGGAAATACGGGCAAAGTATAATGCGATGTACCTTGAATCCGGAATTGAAGGTCTGCGAAGAGCACTCAGGCTGCTTGATCCTGAACATTATAACAAAGTAGATCTGAAAAATCACAAACGTATTATAAGAGCTCTTGAAATATGTGAATCGACGGGCCGGCCCTATTCATCATTTCTATTAAAGAAGAGAAGGGACAGAGATTTCCGTATTATAAAAATCGGACTTAAAAGAGAGAGGGAGGAGCTGTATAACAGGATCAACAACAGAGTTGATAAAATGATATCAGAGGGTCTTGAAAATGAAGCAAGAGAACTTTACATTTACAAAAACCTGAATGCCCTCAATACTGTTGGTTACAAGGAGTTTTTCGATTTTTTTGAAGGCCTCGTATCAAAGGATAAAGCGATAGATCTGATAAAAAGGAACAGCCGCAGATATGCAAAAAGACAAATGACCTGGTGGGCGAAAGATAATGAGATACACTGGTTCCAGGCTGACAAAAAGGATGATATCCAAAGATTTGCAGAGGCAGCAGTCTCAGGTCAGGGTCTTTAACCTCTGAATAGTATTGGCAGGATCAGATGAGCTGAATACAGATTTACCTGCCACAAGGACATTAACTCCGGTTTTAATTAGTTTAGGAGCATTAGTTGTATCAATACCTCCGTCTACCTGAATAAGAATTTCATACCCCCCGGAGTCAATCATTTCTCTTATCTCCTCAATCTTACTATAACTTTCCATTATGAATTTCTGACCTCCAAAACCAGGATTTACAGTCATAATAAGCACCAGATCAATATATCTAAGGATGTTCTTAAGAAGTGATACAGGTGTATGTGGATTCAGGGCAACACCAGCTTTCATTCCAAGTTCCTTAATTTCTGTTACTGTTCTCTGAAGATGTGTACATGCTTCATACTGGACAGTGAGAACAGATGCACCTGCATCCCTGAACCTTGTAAGATAGCGGTCGGGGTCAATGATCATAAGATGCACATCAAGTGGTTTCTCCGATAACAACCTGACAGATTCCAGAACCGGAAATCCGAAAGAAATGTTCGGAACAAATACTCCATCCATAATATCAAGATGCAGCCAGTCAGCCTGACTTTTGTTCACCATCCTGATATCTTTTTCAAGGTTACCGAAATCGGCAGCAAGAAGCGACGGAGAAACGAAATGATCCATTTGAGATTATATTTGAACTGAACTCAACCCAGATATGTTTTAAGTATACGGCAACGGGTTGTGAATTGTATTCGCTTAATAGCTTTCTCCTTTATCTGTCTTACACGCTCGCGGGTGAGGCTCAGCTCCTCTCCTATCTCCTCGAGAGTATATGGGTGTTTCATCCCCAGTCCGAAGTATAATTTAAGTACTTTTGCCTCACGAGGAGAAAGGGTACACAAAGCACGTTCTATCTCATACGCAAGCGATTCATTGATAAGGTTTCTATCAGGGCTTGGAGCATCACTACTGGGAATTACATCATACATTGTATTGTCTTCCTCAGAACTGATAGGTGCATCCATGCTAACTGTTCGACCATTGGTTTTAAGTGCCTCTTTTACGTCTTCAGGTATCATCTCAAGCATTTCCGCTATTTCCTGAGATGATGGTTCCCTCTCATAAGCTTGTTCGAGTCGTGCAAATGCCCTGTTTATCCGGTTTATTGAACCAATCTTGTTAACCGGTAACCTTACTATCCGCGATTGTTCTGCAAGTGCCTGTAAAATTGCCTGCCGGATCCACCATACAGCATATGAGATAAATTTGAAACCCCTGGTTTCATCAAAACGCTGGGCTGCTTTCATAAGGCCCAGATTACCTTCATTTATAAGATCAGGGAGGGTAATGCCCTGGTTCTGATACTGCTTTGCAACAGAAACAACAAACCTGAGATTTGCCTTAACGAGCTTTTTTAAAGCTTCATTATCTCCTGCTTTAATTTTTCTAGCAAGAATAACTTCATCTTCAGGTGATATAAGTTCCACTCGTCCAATCTCCTGCAGGTATTTATCAAGAGAGGGAGTGTCGCGATTTGTAACCTGTTTTGTTATCTTCAGCTGACGCATATCCCTGCAGCTTAGTTAGACTTTTAGAAATCTCATGTAACTGTCACAATTTTAATAAAAAAAAGCGCTCTTCCAACATGAATACCTAAATATTTTTGATTATTTAAAATAAAACCTGTATATTGCAAAACTATTTCATATACTGAAATTCAGGTCTTTTATTGATTTGCAAATATCCGTTGCATTTTAACAATTTTTAACAGAAGTTTTATAAGTAATTTTTTTTAATATTGCATCGGTTTTCGGGAATGTGAAATATGTGCTTAGTTTATCAGCGGGCAGATCCGCGTTTCTTATCCCGTGTTTCCATAACAATCAATGCTATTTCTTATATTCCATTTATCATTAAAATATGTACGACATTCTTGAGTTAAGTAAGAAGCTGCTTCCTGAATTAAGGGATATAGCAAAAGAGCTTAATATTAAAAAGGCAGAGTCTTTGAAAAAGCAGGACCTGATCTACAAAATCCTTGATCAGCAGGCAATTGAGGAAGTAGGCTCGAAAAAATCGGGATCAAAAGAGAAGGAAAGATATTCTTATGCTCCTGACGTTCACAGGAATGATTCTGATGCTTCATTAAGAAGAGGCAGGCGACCGAGGACAAATAAACCCGGAACTTCGCGTCCTGTTGAATCAGTAATGTCGGTATCTCCTGATGGTATGAAGATTACAGAATCGAGGCCTTATGAAAGGCCAGAGAAAAAGCAGAATCCTCCTGCCCATACTGAAGAAAAAACAGAACCGGTACTGCAGATGTCTTTACCTGACGCAGAGAAAAGAGACAACAAGGAAACTGAAAGAAAAGAAGAGAATCCGAGAGATCAAAAAAAGGAGCAGCCTGAAAAAAAACCAGAGCATATTCCCGAAAGAGTTATATCAGATCCTGCACCAGACAAGGTTATTGATGACACTCTTCCTGATCAGATACCGGATATAGCATTCGATGAAAAAATTCCGACATCCGATATTTATTACGGTGACATAATTGTTGAGCCTCCAGTTAAGGAAGTAGTTCCTGAGGAAATACCACAGAAAGAGGAGAAAAAAGAAAGAGCTTACGATTTTGAAGGAATAATATATAATACCGGTGTACTGGAAATAATGCCTGACGGTTATGGGTTCCTCAGGTCACCTGACTACAATTACCTTAATTCTCCTGATGATATTTATGTTTCGCAGTCACAGATAAAATTATTCGGTCTTAAGACAGGCGATACCATTAAGGGTTCAATTCGTCCACCCAAAGAGGGTGAAAAATATTTTCCACTCATTAAAGTTGATGAAATTAACGGAAGAAGTCCCGATTTTATAAGGGACAGGGTGCCATTTGATTTTCTTACCCCGCTGTTTCCCAATGAAAAATTCACTCTATGCCAGCCAGGGGATGGTTCATTATCGGTCAGGATAATAGATATGTTCACGCCAATCGGAAAAGGTCAGAGAGGATTGATAGTTGCACAGCCAAAAACAGGTAAAACAATACTCCTTCAGGAAATTGCAAATGCTATAGCAAAATACCATCCTGAAGTTTACCTCATGATACTTCTTATTGATGAAAGACCGGAAGAGGTTACAGATATGGCCAGGAATGTAAAAGCAGAGGTTATTGCATCAACTTTCGACGAACCGGCTGAAAGACACTGCCGCGTTGCAAATATTGTTCTGGAAAAGGCAAAACGCCTTGTAGAGTGTGGACATGATGTCGTTATTCTTCTCGACTCTATAACCAGGCTTGCCAGAGCATTCAACACAACATCGCCGGCCTCCGGTAAAGTACTGTCAGGTGGCGTAGATTCAAATGCTCTTCATAAGCCCAAGAGATTTTTCGGGGCTGCCCGTAATATTGAAAACGGAGGTTCGCTTACTATTCTTTCAACTGCCCTTACTGATACGGGATCAAAAATGGATGATGTCATCTTTGAGGAATTCAAGGGAACTGGTAATATGGAATTACAGCTTGATCGCAAGCTTTCCAACAGAAGGATATTTCCGTCAATTGATATCCCTGCTTCAAGCACCAGGAGGGAAGATCTTCTTCTCAATAAAACCATACTTCAAAAGATATGGGTACTGCGCAATTTCCTTGCCGATATGAACTCAGTTGAGGCTATGGAGTTCCTTCGCGACAGGTTATTACAGGCAAAATCAAACGAGGAGTTTCTTGTTTCAATGAATGGCAGTTAATTAATAGTTTTTGTTAGATTTGCACTTTATTTCAAACCTTACTTAAATCAAATATATTTTATAATGAGAACAAAAAAATTCATAACATGTGACGGCAATCAAGCAGCAGCTCATGTTGCATATATGTTTAGCGAAGTAGCTTGCATATATCCCATTACACCATCATCAACAATGGCAGAATACGTAGACGAGTGGGCTGCAAACGGTTTAAAGAACATGTTTGGGGACATACTCAGAGTAGTTGAACTTCAATCGGAAGCAGGTGCTGCCGGAGCATTGCACGGCGCTCTTCAGGCAGGTGCTCTTGGTACAACCTTCACTGCTTCACAAGGATTACTGCTAATGATCCCAAATATGTACAAGATGGCAGCTGAACTTCTTCCTGCAGTATTCCATGTTTCAGCTCGTACTGTTGCCGCTCATTCACTCTCAATATTCGGTGATCATAGCGACGTTTACGCAACACGCCAGACAGGATTTGCAATGCTTGCCAGCGGAAGTGTTCAGGAGATAATGGACCTTGCAGGAATAGCACATCTTTCTTCAATAAAATCAAAAATCCCATTCCTGCACTTCTTTGACGGATTCCGCTCTTCAGCAGAAGTCCAGAAGGTTGAGGTGATGGAGATGGAGGATCTCATTAAACTAACTGATTTCGAATCGATTAAAAAGTTCCGTGATAATGCTCTGAATCCGGAACATCCGGTTACAAGAGGGACAGCACAGAACCCTGATATCTTTTTCCAGGCAAAAGAGGCTATAAATCCTTTCTATATGCCGATACCTGATATCGTCAACTCATATATGGAAGAGATAAGTAAAATTACCGGAAGAGAATACAAGCCATTTACATATTATGGTGCACCCGATGCTGAAAATATTATTATTGCAATGGGTTCAATTACTGATACAACCAAAGAGGTGATTGATTACCTTTTAGCTAAAGGTGAAAAGGTTGGTCTTATAACAGTTCATCTCTACCGCCCGTTCTCAGCTAAGTATTTCTTTAATGTATTGCCTAAGAGTGTCAAGAGAATATCAGTTCTTGACAGGACAAAAGAACCAGGCGCAAACGGCGAACCTCTTTATCTGGATGTGGTTGAGATGTTTTATAACAGGGCTGTTAAGCCTGTCATAGTAGGTGGCAGATATGGATTAAGCTCAAAGGATACAACTCCTGCACATGTGCTGTCAGTATTTGAGAACCTGAAAATGAATGAGCCGAAGAATGGATTTACAGTTGGTATTGTTGACGATGTTACTTTTACGTCTCTGCCTATACTACCTGAAATACATGTGGCTGCCCCGGGAACATATACTGCAAAATTCTACGGACTTGGCTCAGATGGTACAGTTGGTGCCAACAAGAATTCAATTAAGATTATAGGTGATACGACAGATAAATATTGTCAGGCTTACTTTGCATACGATTCCAAGAAATCCGGAGGTATTACAACATCGCATCTGCGCTTTGGAGATAAACCTATCCGCTCGCCATATCTTGTTATTACACCCGAATTTGTGGCATGCCATGTTCCTTCATATCTTGATAAGTATGACATGCTCAAAGGTCTTAAGAAAAATGGCACTTTCCTTCTGAACTCAATATGGGATGCTGAAGAGACAAAGAATCGTCTTCCTGATCATATGAAGAAGTATATGGCTGAGAATCAGATCAACTTTTATATAATTAATGCCACAGCCATTGCAGAAGAACTCGGACTTGGAACACGTACAAACACTATTATGCAGGCTGCCTTTTTCAAAGTATCGGAAGTAATTCCATATGCCAAAGCTGAAAAAGAGATGAAGACTGCTGTTTATAAATCTTATGGCAAAAAAGGTGAAGATGTTGTGAAAATGAACTATGCAGCTATTGACAAAGGTTCATCTGTAACAAAAGTATCTGTACCTGCCGAGTGGGCAAATATTCAGGTTGAAAAATCAGTTGACAACCGCGACATCCCTGCATTTATTCGTGATGTTATGGAACCTATTAATGCTATGAAGGGAGATGACCTTCCTGTAAGCGCATTCAGGGGAAGGGAAGATGGAACATTCCCGGCAGGGACATCACAATTTGAAAAAAGAGGCATTGCAGTCAATGTACCTGAATGGCAGCCTAATGAGTGTATTCAATGTAATCAGTGTGCATATGTCTGTCCTCATGCTGTTATACGTCCATTCCTTCTTACCGAAGAAGAACTCGCAAATGCACCTGAAGGTACAGAGACAATACAGGGTATCCCCGGTGCTCTTAAAGCATTCAGGTTCAAGATCCAGGTAAGCCCTCTCGACTGCACCGGCTGCAGTAACTGCGCCGATGTTTGTCCTGCAAAGAACAAAGCTCTTATTATGAAGCCTCTCGAAACCCAGCTTGGTGAAGTTGACCGCTGGAATTACATGCACGAAAAGGTAGGCTATAAGGATAAAGTTGTTGATAAATTTGTTAATGTAAAGAACAGCCAGTTTTCACAGCCACTTTTTGAATTTTCCGGAGCCTGTGCAGGATGTGGTGAAACTCCTTACATCAAGACAATCACTCAGCTTTATGGTGACCGAATGATAGTTGCCAATGCAACCGGATGCTCTTCAATTTACGGTGGTTCAGCCCCGGCAACTCCTTATACTGCAAATAAAGCAGGTAGAGGTCCGGCATGGGCAAACTCACTCTTTGAAGATAATGCGGAATATGGTTTTGGACAGATGCTCGGAACAACATCTCTCAGAACCAGAATAGGCGGGATGATTAATGAAGCAGTCAATAAAGGAACTGTTAGTGGAGAAACCAGGACTGCTTTTGAAGAATGGCTTAAAGTTAAAGATAGTGCTGAAGCATCCAAGGCTGCTTCTGATAATGTAATTGCAGCCTGTGAAAAAGAGAAATCAGAATTGGCAAAAGAGATCCTCAGCCTCAAACAATATCTTGTTAAGAAATCCCATTGGGTCTTCGGTGGAGATGGTTGGGCGTATGACATAGGTTACGGAGGACTTGATCATGTTATTGCATCGGGTGAAGATATTAACATACTTGTACTTGATACAGAAGTTTACTCAAACACCGGAGGGCAGGCTTCAAAATCTACACCTGCAGGTGCAGTCGCAAAATTTGCAGCTTCAGGAAAGAAGATCCGCAAGAAGGATCTTGGACAGATGGCAATAAGCTATGGATACGTTTATGTTGCACAGGTTGCAATGGGAGCCAGTAACTCCCAGTATTTCAAGGCAATAAAGGAAGCTGAGGCATATCCGGGGCCATCACTCATCATAGCTTACTCACCATGTATCAACCATGGGCTGAGAGACGGTATGGGCAGGACACAAGCTCAGACTAAACTTGCGGTTGAGGCAGGCTACTGGCATAACTACAGATATAATCCTCTCCTTGAGGCAGAAGGAAAGAATCCGTTCCAGCTCGATTCAAAAGAGCCTGACTGGAGCAAATTCCAGGATTTCCTCAACACTGAGGTCAGGTACACATCACTTCTGAAATCATTCCCGAAAGAGGCTGAAGTATTGTTCAAGGCTGCTGAAGAGAATGCAAAATGGAGATACCGTGTTTACCAGCGCTTTGCTGCAATGGATTTTTCAAAGACGGAATAACTTAATTCCAATACTATTAAAAAAGTCATCCTTACGGGTGGCTTTTTTTATTAAATTTGCACCTTGAAACATATATGGGAAGGATTTTAGGCATAGACTATGGCAACAAAAGGATCGGGATCGCAGTTACTGATCCCCTTAAGATATTTGCATCACCCCTGACCACAGTCAATCCTTCCGTATTTGACAGTTTCATCGAAGGCTATCTTAAAAATGAAAAAGTGGATGCTTTTGTGGTAGGTTACCCCCGAAAAATGAACAACCAGCCAAGTGAAAGTGTTAAATACATTGATCCTTTCCTGAAAAAGCTCAGGAAAAAATATCCTGAAATAGTCATCCATTGCGTTGATGAGAGGTTTACCTCCCGGATGGCAATGAGAAGTATGATTGAAGGAGGAGTAAAAAAGGAAGGAAGACAGAACAAATCAATGATTGACAGGATAAGTGCTTCAATCATTCTACAATCCTGGCTCGATTCAGGTTCAAACAAAAAAATTGAAACTAAAGTATGATTTATCCGGTGGTAGTATATGGTCATCCTGTATTAAGGAAAGTTGCCGAAGATATTGAAAGGGATTACCCGGAGCTGAAACAGCTTATTAATGATCTTTTTGAAACGATGTACCATGCCGACGGTATAGGTCTGGCCGCTCCACAGATTGGGAAATCCTTAAGAATATTTATTATTGATGGTACTCCTGCTGCTGATGATGATCCTTCCATGGCTGACTTTAAAAAAGCCTTCATCAATGCACATATTACAGAAAAAAGCGGAGATTTTGCACCTATGATTGAAGGTTGTCTGAGTATACCCAATCTCCGGGAAGAGGTTAACCGCGAGTCAAAAATCAGAATAGAATATTATGATGAGAACTGGGAATTCCATGATGAGATTTATGAGGGGTATAAAGCCAGAGTTATTCTTCATGAATATGACCATCTCGATGGTGTGATGTTTACTGACAGGGTAAGCCCTCTCAGAAAAAGGCTCCTGAAAGGTAAGCTTACTGCAATAAGCAAGGGAATGTTCGAAGCCGAATACAGAACCATTCTCCAGGGTCAGAAAGTAAGATCTTAAACTTTTTTTCTTAATTTAGCACAGTCTCAAAACGCTGCTGACTGTGCTACATAAGGAAATTCCATTCCTGCGGATACTTGTTCCGCTGTGTGCCGGGATAATTGCAGGTCTATACATAGAACCTGACAAATGGTATATCATAATATCATCTTTGGTTTGCACAATACTTATCATTTATTCTTCTTTTATTAAAGAGGTCCGGCTCAATAACCTGTTTGGCATTTTTCTTTCTCTATCGCTTGTCATTTGCGGTTATCTTTTATACAAAATCCATAAGAGAGGAGTCACAACTCTCGACCATAAAAAATCTGACATTATCTGCACAATCTCAGATTTCGCGGAAGAGAGAGAAAACAGCTACCGTTTAAGAATAGGGCTGAATGCAGTTATTGAAAGCAGAAAAATTACGACTGCAGGCGGATCAATGCTGCTTTATTTCAGGAAGGATTCATCGGTGAATGATCTGTTGCCCGGCGATATAATTAAAATAAGATGTACACCAACAGAGATATTAAACAGAGGTAACCCTTATGAATTCGATTACAGATTTTACCTTGAAAATAAGGGCATAAGATACATGTCATTTGCTGATAAAGAAGATATTGAATTCAAAATATCTCCATCGAAACGAAAACTAAAGCACAGGGCCCTGATCATCAGGGAAAGAATCCTTGAAATGTACAGAAGCAGAGGTATAACGGGAAGAAACCTGGCACTTGTGGCTGCAATGACCCTGGGGGAAAAATCCTTGCTTGAACAAGACCAGAAAGATATCTTTATCAGGGCCGGTGTAATGCATATAATGGCGGTTTCAGGTCTCCACGCTGTCGTGCTGAGCATGTTTGTATTCAATCTGCTTTTTTTCCTTAAAAAGAGGTTCAGGATTATCCAGATACTGTCAGCCCTGATAATCCTCTGGGCATTTGCATTTATTACCGGGCTAACTCCTTCGGTTATGAGGGCAACTCTTATGTTTTCTTTTATCCAGGCAGGAAAGCTTCTGAAAAGACCTGCCAACTCAATGAATTCGGTACTCGCATCCGCATTCGTACTTATATTAATCAGACCTTCAGTTATATTTGATGCAGGATTCCTTCTCTCCTATTCGGCTGTAATCTTTATCATAGCATTTTACAAAGACATCTGTTCCATTTTCCATTTTAGAAACCGCATTGCATACTGGATCTGGCAGTCAGCAGCTTTGACCTTTGTTGCTCAGGCAGGTACCCTGTCACTTACAATTATGCTTTTTAACAGGTTCCCGGTTTATTTCCTTATAACCAACCTGATTATTATCCCATTGGCATCGATGATTATTATCACAGGCAGCCTGATTCCAATGCTTTATCCGGTAGCCTTCCTGTCAGGGTTTATGGCCCGCATACTTAATTTTCTTACCGGCCTTACTGAACATATTACCGAATTAGTATCCTCAATGCCCGGGGCTTCAATTGAAGAGATAGGAATGAAAGTCCCTGAATCCATATTACTTCTATCAATAATTGCCATTGCATTTTCAGCAATAATAAAAAGGGAATTTCGTCCGGCCAGATTACTTCTGGCACTTATGCTTTTTTTTGCAGGATTAACTTCAATAAGAAATATAATAACACAAAGAACAAATGAATTAATAGTTTATAATATTCCCGGCGCTACAACTGTGGGGATAAGAAGTGGCAGAGAGCTTTATATTTATTCCTCTGATAATGAAGTACGACCTGAAATTAAACGCCATTGCGCTATACTGAATCTCAGACTCAAAAAAATAAATCATGAAATCGGGCAGGTATTTATTAAGGCCGGGGATAAAGGGATTCTAATAGCAGAAAAAATTGATGCCGGGATATTATCCGAGGTAAATCCGGATATCATAATATTATCAGGGACCAGGCCGGTTATCACGGGACTATCATCAGATGCAAAACATCAGGAAATGGTTATTGCTTCCTCAGAACCCGGTTCAGGATTCAGCTTACCTGATAACTTAATATCCAAATTAATACAACCTGTCCATTATATCAGAAGGGAAGGTGCATTTATGACAGATCTTACAGGTAAAAAAGTGCGGGAAAAGTGATTTTAAGCAATTAAAGTGGTAATTTAGCATGTTTTTTCAACTTTATTTCTGATGAGGATAGTTATTGCAGGAGCCGGGGAAGTTGGTACACATCTGGCAAAGATGCTGGCAAATGAAAATCATGAGATTGTTGTGATTGATCCTGAGGAAGCAAGGCTCAAACCTATTGACACTTCACTTGATATTCTGACACATGAAGGATCTGCTACTTCAGTAAGATTGCTAAGAGATACTCTTATTAAAAAAACTGACCTTTTTATTGCTGTAACCCATTCTGAGGATACAAATATTATTTCAGCCATACTGGCAAAAAGGTTCGGGGCACTGAAGACGATAGCCAGGATTGACAATCTCGACTATTTTGAATCATCAACACTCGACTTTTTCAAATCTATTGGTATCGACTCACTGATATACCCTGAACTCATTGCCGCAAGAGAGGTGCTGGGTCTTCTCCATGAGACAGGTGCTTCTGATTTTATGGAATTCTGCAATGGAAAGCTTGCAATGTATGTTCAGAAGCTCAAAGAGAATGCTCCAATTATAAATAAAAGTCTGCAGGAGATAGCAACAACAAACAGAACTGACCAATACAGGGCTGTAGCAATTAAAAGGGAAGGAAAAACTATCATCCCCAGAGGAAACGAACATTTCCAGGTGGCTGATACAGTTTATGTCATTTCAACATTCGACGGAATGGATGAGATGATGAAGGCTTCAGGCAAGAAGAATTTTGAAGCCAAGAATATAATGATACTCGGCGGCAGCAGGATAGGCAAGCATATAGCCCTCCATATGCAGAAATCGTGCGAAGTTAAGCTGATTGATATTGATACCAGGAAGTGCGAATCGCTTTCAGAGATTCTTGATAATACGCTTATAATAAATGGCGATGGTCGTAATGTGGAGGTTCTGGAGCAGGAAGGCATTACGAAGATGGATGCATTCGTTGCAGTTACAGGTAACTCAGAAACTAACATACTTTCCTGTCTTCTTGCCAAAAAATTTGGGGTTAAAAAGACATTTGCTGAGGTTGAAAACATTGAATACATAAGTCTTGCCGAAAAATCAGGCATTGATACCATTATCAATAAAAAGATATCGGCTGCAAGCAGAATCTTCCGTCATACCGTAAGCCCGATTATAACACAGGTTAAATATATGGCCGGTACTGATGCTGAGGTTCTTGAACTCAATGTTCCTGATAATGCAAAAATTACAAAAGGTACACTCCGAAGCATTGATTTCCCTAAAGATGCAATTGTAGGAGGAGGATTAAGAGATGGTCTCCCTTACATAGCAACCGGTGATACTATAATTAATGCCAACGATAAAGTAGTGGTATTCACCCTTCCCACAGCGTATGAAAAGCTGAATAAATTCTTCACCTGATTTTATATGGTCAACTTCAGGATAATCGCCAGGATACTAAGTCTTGTGCTTATTTTTGAAGGATTGCTGATGCTTCTTTCATCAGGCATTTCTATAATTCTTAAAGACGGAAGTGCTGCATCATTACTGTACTCAGCAATTATAACCATAGTATCCGGGATAATTGCCTTTACTCCTCTAAAACCTGACGAAAAGGTTTATGGTAACCGTGAAGGGTATATCATTGTAACATCCACATGGATCATCTTCAGTCTGTTTGGAACACTTCCGTTTCTCTTCAGCGGATCAATTGACAATTTTACAGATGCCTTTTTTGAAACAATGTCAGGATTTACTACCACCGGAGCAACAATAATAGAAGAAATTGAGTCAGTTCCCAGAGGGATACTCCTGTGGCGCAGTCTTACACAATGGATAGGCGGTATTGGTATTATTTTTATTTCCCTATCGGTCTTACCAATAATAAGATCTGTTAATATTCAGCTTCCTGCCACAGAGTTCACAGGACATCCGACAGATAAGATACAGCCCAGGTTTATTGAATCGGCCAAAAGGCTTATTTCAATTTACATTCTTCTCACATTTATACAAACAGCCTTGCTGTCCATCGCAGGAATGCCACTATTTGATGCAGTATGTCATTCATTATCTACCCTTTCCACAGGCGGATTTTCCACAAGTAGTTCCAATATAGCAGCATTCGCAACACCAGGCATTAAAATTATTCTTACTTTCTTCATGTTTATTGCAGGAATCAATCTGCCCATTATCTATTTTGCCCTCAAAGGAAATTTCAGGAAAATTACACTCAACAGTGAAGTTAAATTTTATGTGCTGCTTATAATCGGGTTTATAATATTAGCAACAGCTATTCTAATACTTTTTGGAGGTAAGCAACCAGGAAAAGCAATATCAGACAGCACCTTTCATATTATCTCAATAATTTCAACCACAGGGTATTACACTGCTGATTTCAACCAGTGGGGAAATATTATGATAATGTTATTGTTCATTCTGATGTTCACCGGTGGCACAGCAGGATCAACAAGCGGAGGAATAAAGATTATCAGGCTCCTGCTTGTAACTAAAAACTACAGGAAAGAACTTCAAAGGGTGATCCATCCAAATGCTATGATCCATGTACGGGTTGATGATCACAATGTAAGCCAGAGTAACATCTACTACCTCCTGGTATTCACAACTTTATACTTCATTGTCATCTGCACCAGTGCATTTATAATTTCATTAATGGGGTATGATATAGTTACATCGTTCAGCACTGCAGCTTCAATGATGGCGAATATTGGACCTTCACTTGGCGAGTTCGGGCCTTTTTCCAGTTATGCTGAGGTACCTGTGGCAGGTAAATTCTTTCTTTCAGGTCTTATGCTCATCGGCAGACTTGAACTGCTGACATTCCTGATTCTCTTCAGTAAAAGCTTTTACAGGCATTGACCCGATTCCTACCACTCTACGATACCAAGACCCTGCCGTATTATCTCAATCTCCTCGCCGGTACAATCAACTATCGTTGATGGTTCGTTGTGACCATATCCACCATCAATGACAACATCGGCAAAATCACAGTATTTTTCATAGATCAGTTCCGGATCAGTGGTATATTCAATAAGTTCATCCGGATCGTGAATAGATGTTGTAACTAATGGACGTCCCATTTCCCTGACGAGTTCCAGCACAATATTGTTCTTTGGTATCCTGATACCCACAGTCTTCTTCTTGTTCTTGAACATCCTGGGTATCTGATTATTTGCCGGAACAATAAATGTAAAAGGACCAGGCAGGTTTCTCTTCAGCAGCTTGAAGACATTGTTATCCTTTATGATTGTAAATTCCGACAGCTGGCTCATATCGTGAAATATAAGGGACAAATCAGGATTCTTTGGATTTAAGCCTTTGAATGATGCAATCCTTTCAATTGATCTGGTTGCTTTAATGTCGCAACCCATAGCATAAACAGTATCGGTAGGATATATTATAATGCCTCCCTGTTCAAGAAGGTCTGCAATCCTCCTGATATGCTTATGATCTGGATTTTCATTATATAACTTAAGAAGCATATTTATTAAAAAAAGGGTAAGCTACTTATATCGCACCGCTACAACTGCCTACCCTTGCTACCTTCCGATCCTGGGGGAGTTCAGCAGGAGCTGGTCGTATAAGACTTACCCGATGCAAAAATACTATAAATTAAGGTTGTAGCAAAATTTATGAGCCATTTTAACACCTCATCTGATTTTTCTGTTTTTTACATTATATTTGTTTAATCTTTAATAACTCTGAAAATCAAAATCAAACCATCATGGAAGAAAGAGTCAATGTATGGAAAGCCAGCCTGACCAATGGGCTGATCCTTGGGCTTGTTGGAATTGTTTACTCACTTATAATATATTTCCTGGACCTTACCTTTAAACCGGTCCAGCAATATGTTTATATTGTTATACAGATAGGTCTTCTTTATCTTCTCCTGAAGTCTTATCGGGAAAATTACATGCACGGGCAGATTACTTATGGACAATCTGTAGGTGCAGGGGTGGTAATGTTCCTCTATAGTGCCATTATTGGAGCGATTTTCATGTATATTCTTTATACTGTAATTGACACCGGTCTTACGGAAAAACAGCTTGCATTTCTTGAAGAGAAACTGCTTACAAAAGGAATGCCACAGGAGGCTGTGGATGCCGGAATGGCAATCCAGAGAAAAATAATGAAACCTGAGATAATGGCACCTTTCAGTATCCTGGGAAGCATGTTCTGGGGCACAGTTCTTTCTCTTATCATAAGCATATTTATTAAGAAGGAAGGCAACCCTCTTATTGATACCCCGGAAAATCAATAGGACAATCTTTATGGATCTGTCTGTCATCATACCTGCATACAATGAAGAAGAATCGATTCAGGAACTTGCTGAATGGATAAACAGGGTATGTTCTTCAAACAATATCAGCTATGAGATTATCTTCATTGATGATGGCAGTTCGGATTCAACATGGCAGAAAATATCATATCAGGCAGCAGAAAACAGCTCGGTAAAAGGGTTCAGGTTCCGCCGTAACTATGGTAAAGCTGCAGCCATTCATACGGGTTTCAGCAATTCTTCAGGAGAGGTTGTTATTACAATGGACTCAGACCTCCAGGATAGTCCTGATGAGATTCCTGAACTGGTTAGAATGATAAAGGAGGAGGACTACGATATTGTTTCAGGCTGGAAAAAGAAGAGATACGACCCATTTATAAAAAAAATAACAAGCAGATTTTATAACAGGACTGCAAGGTGGGCATCCGGGATAAAGCTTCATGACTTCAACTGCGGATTAAAGGCTTACAGGAATGAGGTAGTGAAGAGCATTGAAGTATTTGGCGAAATGCACCGATATATTCCAATGCTGGCAAAAGAAGCAGGCTTCAGAAAAATAGGTGAAAAAGTTGTACAGCACAGTGCCAGGAAATATGGTGTTACAAAATATGGCCTTGACAGATTCATTAAGGGATATCTTGACCTCCTCACTATTGGCTTCATAACACGCTTTGGAAAAAATCCGATGCACCTTTTCGGATTCCTTGGGACCCTGATGTTTTTTATCGGATTTATTATGGCAGGTTATCTGGGTATAAGAAAACTTTTGTTCATAAACCAGGGACTGCGGGCACCTCTTGTTACTGACAGTCCCTACTTTTATATTGCTCTTACTGTGATGATCATCGGGTCATTACTGTTCCTTACCGGATTTCTTGGAGAACTAATAAACAGAAATTCTTCGGAAAGAAACAATTACCTGATCAGGAACAAAGTAAATTTCTGAATATCAGAATCTTCCCGGCAGTTTATCCAGATATGCTTCAGGACTTCCTTCCAATAGAAGCATATTTTTTTCAGGTATGCCGGCTCTTCTGCCGGCTTCAATATCACTTTCCTTATCTCCGATGAGTACACATTCTTCTATTTCCAGGTTAAATTCAACGATTGCCTTCAGAATCATTCCAGGTTCAGGTTTCCGGCAACTACACGCTCCGGTAAATTCAGGATGATGAGGACAATGATAAACTCCTGCTATCTTAATTCCCTTATTTTCAAACTCGTCTGATACCCATGCCATGAGTACCCGGAAATCATTCTCACTATAGAAGCCCTTTGCAATTCCGGCCTGATTGGTAATGATCAGGATAAGATAATCTGATTCATAATATCTCCTGCAGAGATTAAGAATACCCTCAGTAAATACAAACTGGTCAATTTTGAACACATGCACTCTGTCAACATTGATAACACCATCACGATCGATAAAGAGAGCTTTGTTCATGTATCAGTGTTTCAGGATACTTTTCATAAAATCCCCGGCACGTTCATAATCTTCAGGAATGCCAATGTCAATAAAAGGCTTATCGGAAACCATGCATCTGATTACTCCTGATCCGGCATTTTTCTCAAGGACATCTTTTTCAACTGAAAAAACCTCTTTCAGGTTCTGAGACTCAAAGAAACTCCTGTTGATCAGATAAAGACCTCCATTTATAAGTCCATCATCACACTGTTTCTTCTCAACAAACCTTTCTATGGTATCACCTTTGCATTCAACACTGCCATACCGGGAGAAAGCTCTCATGGGCTTCAGCACAAGCGAAAACATACTTTTCCTTTCAGTATGGAATGTAATAAACTTATCAAGCTCAACAGGGTAATAGGTATCTCCATTCAGCACCAGAAAATTATCACCTTTACACTTCTGCATGGCAAATCTTATTGCGCCACCGGTACCAAGAGGAATCTGTTCAATAGTATATTCAATAGGGATACCGTTGAATCTGTTTCCAAAATATTCTATTATCAATTCAGATACATAACCTGTTGATATTACGATCTTATCAAGAGGGTATTCTTTAAGCCAGTTAAGTATATGAAAAAGGAATGGTTTTCCGTTTACCGGAGCCATTGGTTTAGGGAGACCGGCAACCGTATTCCGAAGCCTTGTCCCAAGTCCGCCTGCAAGAATAATAGCTTCCATTATTTAATTGTGTCCGGCTTATGAAAAATTGTTTCCTCCACTATCGAACAGACTATATGAGCGATCAGAATATGCATTTCCTGAATCCTCGGTGTTTCATCCGATGGCACCCTTATTATGATGTCACACAGATCATTCATCTTACCTCCTGCTGACCCTGTAAAACCGATTGACATGATACCATTTTTATGACTCTCTTTTATTGCTTCCAGAATATTTACAGAATTACCTGATGTTGAAAGAGCAAGGAAAACATCCCCCTTTCTGCCGATAGAACTTATCTGCCTGGCAAAGATCCTGTCGAAACTGTAATCATTACCTATTGCGGTTATGACAGATGTATCGGTTGTGATGGCAATTGCCGGCAAACCTTCCCTGTCAAAATAAAAACGGTTCACAAATTCGGCAGCAATATGTTGTGAATCAGCTGCACTTCCGCCATTACCGGCAATAATGACTTTCCCATTGTTTTTTAAAGAATCGATTATTGATGTGGCCACCAAACCAATTACAGATAAAAGCTCTTCTGAGCCGGCCAACTTTTCAGCAGTACTGATGCTGCTGAGAATCTGATTGCGGATGATATTATTCATTTGCGTTACTCATTTTCATTAATCTTCCAGCTCTGGCAGCCATTATCACTGAAATGGAAATTCAGTACTTTTCCGCTGAAGCTGTTCAAAGAATTTATCAGGTTTATCTTCTTCACCGGATCAACCGTAAAAATCATAAAGCCTCCACCTCCTGCTCCCGAGACTTTTCCTCCGTAAGCACCTGCCTTTAAGGCAGCGTCATAAATCCTGTCGATATTTTTATTGGTAATGGATGATGCCATATTTTTCTTATTCTCCCAGTCCTTCCCAAGAGCTTTACAGAATTGTACAATCTCCCCTTTTAGCAAAAGATCCTTCATCACAAAAGAATTTTTTTTGATACTGTGTGTAGCTTCTACTGACAGCTTTTTGCCTTGCGCTGTATTCTTCTGTTGTTCCCTGATTATCTTGTCTGATGATCTGGAGTCGCCCGTGTAAAAAAGCACCATAGATACCTCAAGTTCATCTATAATCCATCTTTTGATCCGTATCGGATTGACAATAACCATATCATTATCATGGAATTCTATAAAATTAAACCCTCCGAATGTTGCAGCATACTGATCCTGTTTGCCTCCGCTCAGTCCCAGATCCTTTCTTTCAATTTCATAAGCAAGTCGTGCCATGTCATAGTCGCCGAGAGGAAGATTAAGCCACTCGGTAAAAGCTTTCAGGATTGCAACAACCATAGTTGATGAAGTGCCCAGACCACTTCCCGGTGGAACATCACAGGATGTAACCAGCCTGAATGAGAGGGTCTTCTTAATCCTGTATTGTTGCACTATCCTGTTATACACACCCTTATGAAGATCGAGGTGCCCATCAACAGGAAGATTTGGCATAGATTTGTACTTTACCTTCTGACCCAGGTCATTGGCCTGTAATATTATTGTATCATTATCAGTCTCTTCGATAGTACAATAAGCATACTGATCGATGGTGGCATTAAGTACAGCCCCTCCGTACAGTTCAGAATATGGAGACACATCAGTCCCTCCTCCTCCAAGGCCAAGGCGAAGGGGAGCCTTACTTCGTATAATCATAGTTACTGCATTTAGTATAAACCTCTTTTATTGAGGCAGTCATTTTTGCCCATGTATATTTTTCTCTTTCTGCCAATACATTTCCCGTAAACTCTTCTTTCCTGTTATTGATAAAGAAATCTGAAATAGCCGAAGATATGGATTCAGGTTCAGGATTTACTACATATCCGCATTTGTGGTCAGGAACAATTTCCCTCAGCCCACCGACATCAGTCACAAGCATTGGTTTTCCAAAATGATAAGCTATCTGGGTAACACCACTCTGAGTGGCGCTTCGGTAAGGTTGAACTATCAGATCGGCAATGCTGAAGAATGCTGCAACCTCATTATCGTTTATAAACCTGTCAAAGAAGATTATCTCCTTTTCAAGATTGAATTTATCAACCAGCTCCCTGTACTGTGAACCATCTTCGTAAAACTCTCCTGCAACTATCAGTTTTAAATTCCTGTTACGAAGCTGTTCATTTGAAAAAGCCTCTATAAGAAGGTCAAGCCCCTTGTATTTTCTTATAAATCCAAAAAACAGGATATATGAAAAAGATGGATCCAGACCAAGTTGTCCAAGTGCCTTATCCCTGTCGACTGGTGATCCGAAATTATCAAATAACGGATGTGGATTCAACCTTGCCGGAATATCGTTTCTGAATTCTGCAAGATCATTAAGAACTGAAGCCGACATGGCTATTGCCCCGTCAATTGCAGAGGTGTAATATCTAGTCAGCAACCTGTCGCCGGGATGTCTTTCATGAGGAATTACATTGTCGAAAATTGTGATGACTTTTGTATGCCTGTTTTTTCTGACGATCCTGGCAATTGTTCCAAAGCAGGGAGCCATGAAAGGAAGCCAGTATTTAAAGATAAGGATATCTGGATTTTGCTTCTTTATTCTTCTGCCTGTACTGATCCAGTTGAATGGATTTACAGAGTTCACTTCTCTCCTGATATTAAGTTCTTCAGGAGCCGGACCATCAAGGTACTGCGACTTTCCGGGGAACAGGAAAGAAGGATACTGCAGCGAAAATGTAACAATTGTTACATTATGTCCTTCAGTAACAAATTCCCTTGCAAGTCTTTCATTATAAGCAGCAAGGCCTCCGCGATAGGGATATGCAGTACCAATAATGGTTATTTTCATTCAATCCTTTTATAAAGGTGTAAAATTAAGAAATTATGGCTTAAATATTCTCTGCCCATCTGCGTAACAATACAACATCCTTCGCCAGGACACCTGCCTCTCCCCTGAAATCACCCGATCCGTTAGGCTTCCAATCCCATACCATTCATAAAATTTACCATTGTATTGCCTGAACATGAGCTGAGAATTATCAAAATTCCAGCAATAATGTAAAATCTCATTATTACATGTTTTAAACGCTTAAAAATTTTTAAACACAGAGGACACAAAGGCTACACAGAGTGCGCTGAGGAACGAAATCGGAGGTTTTAGCGATCTCTGTGCCATCCCGATAATTATCGGGACACTGTGTTCTCTGTGTTAAAAAATCAGTATCTTAATATAACAGATTTTCCTGCAACCAGGTCAATCTCTTTATTTATTCCTCCATAGTTTACCAGGCTTTTTCCACCTTTTTCAGAAGATATTTTCGCAGTCTCCAGTTTCCCGTTACTCCATTTCATGTCTATTTCAAAACCACCCCTGGCACGCAAACCTTTCACCTCTCCATTACTCCAATCAGAGGGTACTGCAGGAAGTAACCTGATAACATTTTTATGTGACTGAAGAAGCATCTCAGCGATACCGGCAGTGCCCCCGAAATTACCATCTATCTGGAAAGGCGGATGTGTATCAAATAGATTCGGAAGAGTGCACCTTCTGAGAAGATCCATTACATTCTCAAATGCTTTGTCTCCATCCTGAAGCCTGGCATAAAAACTCACCATCCAGGCCTTGCTCCATCCTGTCTGACCGCCACCGAATGATAATCTACGCTCTATTGTTGCCTCTGCAGCCCTGAATAATTCCGGTGTTTCCGGAGTAAACTGCGCAAGCGGGTAAAGTCCCAGCAGGTGCGACATATGTCGGTGTCCGGGTTCCGGTTCGTCATAATCATTGATCCACTCCTGTATCACTCCTTTTGAATTGACCTTTACAGGAGGCATTCTCTTCTGTGCCTCTCTGAGCTTTCCGGCAAAGTCACTGTCGGTCCCCAGTATACCTGATGCTTCCACGCAATTACCGAACATGGCATTAATGATCTCGATATCAATTGTTGCAGCATATGTCAGAAGTGATGTCTCTCCTGTTTCAGGATCCCTGAAACTGTTCTCAGGGGAATGAGAAGGATTTGTAACCAGATATCCTTCAGGCGATTCGACAAGAAATCCCAGGATATACTCCGCAGCACCTTTCATTAACGGATATGCCCTGTCACGCAGATAAGCAGTATCCTGTGTGAAAAGAAAATGTTCATAAAGAGGAAAGGTCATCCATGGGCCATTGAGCGGAGTAATACCCCAGACTCCATCAGCCACCCCTGTCCGGCCAAAAGGATCGGTAAGGTGATGAAAAGTCCAGCCATCGGTTCCATACATTTCCCTGGCAGTAACTGTTCCCGGAATAACAAGTTTTTCCATGAATGAGGTCAGTGCTTCTGTAGTCTCAGTCAGGTTGCAGACTTCTGCCGGCCAGTAATTCATCTGCAGATTTATGTTAGTATGAAAATCTGAATTCCATGCTGCTTTCATATCCTTGTTCCATATACCCTGCAGATTTGCAGGCAATATGGCAGGATTCCTTGATGAACACATAAGAAGGTACCTTCCGTACTGGAAATATAAAGCTATAAGGCCATCATCCTTTCCTCCGTTTTTAACAGCAGCAAGTCTTTCATCGGTTGGTTTATATGATAGGGTATCTTCACCTAAGGAAAGGTTGACCCTGTTAAACATCCGGCTGTATTCAGCAATATGACTGTCGGTCAGCTCACTGAATGATTTTTTATCAGTTTTATCAAGTATTGATCTGCACAACTCTTCAGTATCGATCGACCGGTCAAAATCAAGCTTGCTGATGTTATAATCAGTTGCAGCAGTAAGTCTGATAAATATTTCTGAGGCACCTGTTACCAAAATTGAGTCGTTCCCGGGTGATATATTACCACCTGCAGCACTTATCCTCATCTCACCTGCAAATTTCATATGTTCCCCACCGGGGCCGGCAAGGGGATCATCCACATCAATTATTTGTCCCTTCAGCAGGATCGTGTTATCATTTCTGACAATCGTTTCAGCATCCTTCTCCCTTCTGATAGAGAATGAGGCATTCACCAATCCATTATCATTGGATCGTATGCGAATTGACATAATATTATCCGGTGCAGATACAAAAACCTCCTGGGTATAGTTCTTACCATCTGCAAGAAATGACGTAGTTGCAATACCGGTCCGGAGGTCAAGTTCTCTCCTGTAGTTATCAGGCTTCCCATCCCATTTATATTTGATAAACAGGTCACCAAGAGGTTGATAAGATCTTATACGGGGTGGTGTTCCCAGGAAACTCTTTTCTGCAATTTCAACAGCCTTGCGGAAACGATTTTCAAATATTGCTTTCTGCAATCCCGGCAGGTTTTTCAGAGCATCAGGGTTATTATTATTGAGCTTGCTTCCAGCCCAGATACTCTCTTCATTTATCTGGATCCTTTCACTTACAGGATCTCCGAAAACCATTGCTCCAATTCTTCCGTTACCTACCGGAAGAGCTTCCTCCCAAAGGTTTGCCGGCTGATTATACCACAATTTCAACCGGGTTTCAGGAGAATCTGTCCTTCTCAAACAACCGGAAAAGGATGCAGCTATTAAAACAGAACCATAAATGATTAATAATCTTTTCATAATATTAACATTCACATTCACTTACTTTGACATATTCTCATACTTGGCCTGGAATCGCCTGTAGAGCTGTTTATGCTTATTATCCAGACTTATGTTCCTTCCGGTAATAAATGCATATTCAATATTATTTGTTGACATATCCAGAATGTCGCCTGTAGAAACCACAATATTGGCATCTTTGCCTGCTTCTATTGAACCTGTCTTATCATCAATCCCAAGGATCTTTGCAGTATTCAGAGTCACAGTCTGCAGTGCTTCCTCCTTTGTAAGTCCATAGGCTGCAGTCTCACCAGCTGCGAACGGGAGATTCCCATATGCCTGTTTTGAATATGTCAGGCCTACAAGTATTCCTTCCTTTTTGAACAGTGCTGCCAGTTTGAATGGCATCTTAGTATCACTGTAATCATATTTCGGAAGGCTCAGCGGGTCGTCGAGCAGAACAGGTATATTATTTTCCTTCAGAAATTCTCTTACCTCCCATGCTGACTCATCAGCGCCGGTCAGTACCATTTTCTTCACCCCATGACGTTTCCCGAATGATATAGCTGCAATTATCCCTTTTGGTTCAGAAGAACTTATAAAGAGGATTTTTGATCCGTCGAACAATCCTCTCAGTGATTCGAGACACAGATTTGCATCTTTTGGCTTATCAACTGCAGCATAGGCAACAGCATCAGTGAATATCTCCTCAAGGGCTCCGACATTCTTATCATATGTTAATCCAGGGTTTTGAGTGGACATAAAGTATCCTCCGCCTCTTCTTCCTCCTGAGGCTTTCCTTGGCCAGACAAGCTGGATTCCATTATCTGCTTTGTATGCTGCATCCATCCAGTTCCATGCGTCAAGCTGAACAACACTTGAAGTACCTGGCAGAAGTGATCCTACAGGTATTATCTGAGCAAGCAGGATGCCATTTGACCTTAGAACAGGAATAACATGAGAATCAGTATTATATGCAACAATGGCACGAACATTCGGATTGAGATCCCCTATCTCCCTGTTGTCTGATGCAACATCAACTCCGCTTCCTATTTCAACCAGGCCGAGGCTTGTAGCAGGAAATATAAGTCCCGGATAAACATGCTTTCCGGAAACATCGATCACCTCTGCTCCGGAATGTTCAGCTTTATAATCAGAACTCTCTCCTACGAAAGTAATTTTACCTGCGTCAAACACTACAGTACCGTTATCAATTACATTGCCGGTCCCTGTATGAATTGTACCACCGGCAAGTACTACCGTTTTTTTCTGTACCGGGGCAACCACCGGACTCTGTGCCAACGCATTGTTTACAATGGCGAATAATATCAGAACTGGAATATATAAATAGTTTTTCATCGTCTTGGGGAATTAGGGGTTGTTGAACTGCCTGCCGGTGTTTCTTTAAGAATATTTGCAATTATCCTGTTACGCTCGCTGTCAATCTCTTCTTTCATTCCGGCATCCTGATCCTCATCAAAATATATAGTACCGTCAACCATTGTTTTGTTTGCATGAGCATAAACTGAAAGTGGATAGTCTGTCCAAAGAACAAGGTCTGCATCCTTGCCTACCCTGATACTGCCAATCCTGTCATCAAGATGGAGTATTATTGAAGAATTAAGAGTTACCAGCTTTAAAGCATCTGTTTCATCTATTCCTCCATATTTCATTATCTTTCCGGCCTCCTGATTAAGCCGCCGCCCCATTTCGGAGTCATCTGAGTGAAGACAGGTCAGAACACCCCGGCTCATCAGGAGTGCAGCATTGTATGTAATTCCTTCATATACTTCATACTTATAATCCCACCAGTCGGAGAAAACAGATGCTGCAACACCATTTGCTGCAATCTGATCAGCTATCTTGTATCCCTCATTGAAATGTATAAGAGTATTTACTTTAATACCAAAGTCCTTTGCAAGATTCATTATCATTGTCCCTTCCGACTGCTGGTAAGTATGGCATGAAATGAAGCTTCGCTGTTCCAGTACATCAACAATGGCATCAAGCTCCAGGTCTCTCCTGGGAGGTACTTTTCCGGCACGATCAGCCGGTTTCATTGCATTCCAGGTTTTCCACTCAGTATTATAATCAACAGCCCGCTGGTAAGCATCTTTTATTATCTGTTCCACGCCCATCCTGGTGTTTGGATAACGGCTCGAAGTACGTTTTACATTCTCTCCAAGTGCATGTTTCAGAAATCCGACCTGGTTATCGACCTTCATCTCCTCAGCATTATGACCCCACCTGTTTTTAATTATTACTGACTGGCCCCCTATCGGATTAGCAGATCCGTGCAATACATGTGAAGTAGTCACACCTCCTGCAAGCTGCCTGTAGATTATCTGGTCTTCAGGATCAACAACATCTCCTGCACGAACCTCTGAAGTTATTGCCTGACCCATCTCGTTTGTTGCATCAAGTGCCATATGCGAATGTTCATCTATAATCCCTGGAGTGAGATGCATTCCGGTACCATCGATGACCCTGGTTCCTGAAGGAGCAGTAAGGTTCTTTCCTATCCGGGCTATCTTTCCTTTTTGTACAAGGACATCTGTATTTAAGAGTTTGCCTTCTTTTTCATTTGTCCACACAGTTGCATTTTTAAACAGAACATCTTCCTGTTTTGGCATATCAGTATTTCCATAAGCTGTAAAAGGATAGACAACCTTTCCGGGTTCAGATACTTTGCTGTCAGGCTTTTTGCGATCCTTTGCAGCCTCTGCAGAAGGTCCATTAAATTTTGCATTCCATTTAATCCATTTGCTATCTGAAAGCTGACCTTTACCTTCAAGGTTATTTCCGCTGATATATCCTGTAAGACGGTATTTCTGACCGGCACGGTCGAAGCTTATGTTTACCAGATCTTTTTCAACGGTGAAGGAAGCTCCCTTTATTTCTGTTGAATCAAAGGTAATCTTCACTGAAGGTTTATCAGTTTTCCCTGAAAGGACCATTTTAAAATGAGCAGTATCAGCATCAAGTGTATAGGAACCTCTCAGATCTTTAAGCCTGAGGTCAACAAAGCGGTATGGTACCCCCTGAACCCAGGTTTCAAAAATTATACAATCGTCACTGAAAATATTACCTGATGTTACAAGAAGGTTGGCGATCATATTCTTCTTTACTGCTCCAACCAGTTCAGAAGCACCAATCATGCTGGCAGGAGTATAGGTAAGAGCCTTAATTGCCTCATTTTCAGACAATCCATTACTTACTGATTTTCTGAGATTTGTAAGGAATGATGATCGTTGCTTAAGATCTGAGGAAGTAATTGCAAATGTAAGTCCTGCCTCTGCCACTCTTGAAAGATTATAAGGAGCCAGCTCATAATGCTTCAGTGTTGTATATGAAACAGATGATGCATCATATGGATCTTTTACATCAGGAGCATCAGGGTAGCTTACCGGGATAATAAGTTTATTTCCTGCTTTTTTAATATCCGGCAAAGTCTGATATTCATCCCCACCTCCTTTGATAATATACTTTATTCCGAATTCTTTCCCCAGTTTATCCGCTCTCATTACCTCAATCTTATTGGATACCTCAAAAATCTGGGGCAGGGAGAGATTTGCTGAGAATGCCTCAAGTCCATCATCGTGAAAATAACCTTCAGGAAGCTGCTTATACCACTGTGCATCATAATTTACCTGCCTCAGAAGTGCTATAATTCCAAATTGTGATGCCGGATACAGGTCAGCTGATCTGCTCCGAGTAAGTGAATAATTAGCCGAGGTTTTATTCTTCAAGATCAAATTATTAGCCTTCCCGTCACCAGTTGTTACAAGGGCAGATGTGCCCCGGGCAATCCCTTCTGCTTTAAATGCCACAACAGCACCGAAACCAGCCTTGCGGTATTCATCGGCCACTTTGGGATCGGGGATAAACTCCGAAGATATATCATAGGATGCATTTATTCCGTCATTCCAGTAGTCGGCTACCCTGGCTTCGGGAACTGGGGGTGCAGAAGACCTCCCACCCTGAGCAGGGTTCATGAATGCGGCATATGGATTAGTGCCTGAGGAAGATGGCTGTGTTTTTATTCCATAATTACCTGCATAAGCATCGATAAATGCAGGATAGACTGTTTTTCCAGTCAGATCGTAAATAATTGTTCCTTCAGGGAATACAAGGTTTTTACCGACAGCTTCAATCCGTCCGTCAGAGATAAGTATGTCGGCATTTTCGAGAGTGGTCTGGTAATCTGACACGATACGGGCATTGCGCAGGCCATAAACCATGATCCTCTTATCACTCACACCGGTTACCGGGGCATTGTCGTGTTGTGCCCTCATCTGAATTGAGACAAACAAGAGGATCAGAATCAGAGTTTTTCTCATATAATTTAAGGTTTAACAGTTTAGGTTATTAGTCAGGGTAAATATACTTTTTATTTCAAAAGGCGACAGGTTTCAGGCATCGGGCAGCAGGAAAAATTTCAGTATACACAAGCAGCCTGCACACACTCTCAGGACTCCAGATAATCTGCTAAATATGTGAATTTTAGAGTAAGCTCTCCGTTTTTGAGAATAGTAGCCCGTTTTATCATCGGGCTCTCCCTGCCTGTAATGATATCATACAACACCTTGCTGATAAGCATTCTCCCAAAATCCTGTGATGCATCACGAGGCAGCTCTCCCGGCAGGTTATCGACTGACATTACGGTTACATTTGAAGATCGTGAAAAGGCAGGTTCTTCCAACCCTGACAGAGGATTATAATCATAGTAGGGATCGGATATAGTTGTCACCCTGACTGTTGACGGCAGAGGGCCCGGCACATCACAGCTGATATCAGAAATTATATTTAACCTGAAGTCAGGTTTCAGCATATCCTCCCTTGAGAAGAAATGTGGAGAGCGGGGATCCCAGTAATGGCCTGCTATAAGGATATCTGTCACCCTGGCATAAGGCATAAATACCGATTCATACTCAGCCGGGAAACGCACAAAATGTCTGAAATTAAACTCTTTGCCTCTGAGGTGCCTTGTATAATGCTGCGGGCCTATCTGGCAGAATACCGGAACATCAAACTCCCTTGT
>Ga0307377_10000148_pt1 | contig 96267 bp, 80 predicted proteins | sample TR3MG_FD_202535 | JGI IMG/M metagenome (GOLD analysis project Ga0307377, IMG submission 202535) | Soil microbial communities from Risofladan, Vaasa, Finland - TR-3 | ecosystem: Environmental > Terrestrial > Soil > Coastal area > Acid sulfate soil | place: Finland: Risofladan, Vaasa | collected...
TGGGCGCAACGGGTCTTTCTGTCGACGGGTCATCACGGGACTCCTTCGAAACAAGATGTCGGTGCTGCACCCGCTATTATACACAACTCACCTGGAATGGCTACCGCCGTGACAAGTGACCCACTAGTGCAGCCCCAATCCCGACGTATCGCCGGCCGGCGTCGGCTTGCCGGCCTTCCGGTCGGCAACCTGCTGCTTGATCCAGGCGTAGGTCTTTTGCATCCCCTCACGCAGCGGCGTGCTGGGCTCCCACCCCAGCACCTGTTGGATGAACGTATTATCGCTGTTGCGCCCCGCCACGCCTCGCGGCGCGTCGAGCTCATATTTGCGCTCAAGCCTTACGCCGGCGATCTCTTCGATCACGTCAACCAACTTGTTGATCGAGACGAGCTCGCTCGAACCCAGGTTGATAGGCGTGGCGATCAGGTCGTCGCAGTGCATGATCATGTCAACACCCTGGACGCAGTCATCAATGTACATAAAGCTGCGAGTCTGATGACCGTCGCCCCAGATGGTGATCTCAAGATCGCCGGTGGCCTGGGCCTCAATCACTTTGCGAGCCAGCGCTGCGGGAGCCTTTTCCCGGCCGCCATCCCAGGTGCCATACGGGCCATAGACGTTGTGGAACCGGGCCATGAACGTCTTTAGCCCGCGCTCGGCCCAGTACTCCTGGCAGAACATCTCGGACATCAACTTCTCCCAGCCGTAGCCCCGCTCGGCCATCGCAGGATAGGCATCCGATTCCCTGAGAGCCCTGACGTTGGGGTCCTGCTGCAAGTCTGTGTTGTAGGCACAGGCCGACGAGGAGAAGAAATATCGTTTCGCGCCCGCCCGGTAGGCCGCCTCGATCAGATGGGTGTTGATCAGGATACTGCGCAGGCACTCGACCCGAAAGTTCTCGATGAAACCCATGCCACCCATATCGGCCGCCAGGTTGTAGACCTCGACGGCTCCCTCACAGGCCTGGACGCAGTTATCTCGATAGCTCAAGTCCAGGCACAGGCTCTCGACACCCTCCACCCGCTGGTACCATTTGGGCAGCGGCTTCTTGTCCAAAGCACGGATGTGGGTGAACCCCTGGTCGCGGAAGTAGCGGGTCAGTGCCCCGGCAATGAACCCGCCGGCCCCGGTGATGACGATCAGATCATCCTTATTCAGTATATCTTTCGCTTTGCGCTTTTCACTCATTACTGCTCTCCTCCTCAAAAATAAACTGTCCTGCCGCGCCAAAGTGGTGAGGTGGTCTCCGTAGAGGCGGGGTTACCCCACCCCAGCGGTTTGGCGCGCCAACATGATTTTTGCGTCTCGTTTAGCGGAATACTGCGGCGGCGGATTTTGAAATTTCTAGCCCTTGACGGCGCCAGAGGTTAACCCTGAGAGAATGAAGCGCTGTCCGGCCAGATAAAGCACGATGACAGGCAAGATTGTAAGTAAAATGTCGGCTGACACCAGATTCCAACTCTGCTGGTATTGCCCGAAAAAGTTATAAACGGACAGCGTCATCGGCCAATAGGCGCTATTGTTCAGATAGTATAATGGCAGCAAAAATTCATTCCAGCTTCCCAAAAAACTTAAGAGGCCAGTTGTTACTAACACCGGCGTTAGCAGCGGGAGGATAACCCGGACAAAGAGTTGGATTGGCCCACAGCCGTCAATAATCGCGGCCTCATCGAGTTCTTTTGGAATAGAAGCGACAAAGCCATAAATAAGGAAAACCCCAAACGGAATTTGGCCGGCGGCATACAGGATAATGATCCCCAATTGGGTATTAATCAAATGGGTGAGCTGCATAATCTTGGTCAAGGTAAAGTAGTTCATCGGCAAAGCAATGCCCATGATGATAAAGAAGTAAAGAAAGCGATTTAGCCGCGTTCTGCGTCGTGATAAAACAAAGGCGGCCATAGCCGCAAAAAGCGTCCCAATGACCGTTGAGCTAGAGGCGTAGGTCACGCTGTTAATAAAGCTTGTAGTTAGTTTCCCCTTCTCAATCACGGTGGGAAAGTTGTTTTCCAGGTGAAATCCCGGGGGAAACTCAAGCCCCATCGAACTTGCCTGCGGCCTCGTCTTGAAGGAATTAACCACAATCAGGTAGACCGGGACGATCATAATCAGGCTGGCAAAAATAGCCAATGCATGAGCGCCAATTTGTCCAAATTTCCTAGCTATCATCGGGAAAGGCTCTCCTTATTCACTGACTGATTCGCGCTCCATTAATCGAATCACAAAATACCCCGTACCACTCATCACCACGAACAAAATGCTGGAAATCGCCGTGCCAAGACCATAGCGGCCTTGTCCAAAGGCCTTGAAGATGGCGGTAGACACAACCTCAGTCGCGTAGCCTGGCCCCCCGTTAGTCAAGACATAGACAATGTCAAACACTCGCAAGCCGTACAGCACATTGAGCACGGTAACAACGATCAGGGCAGGGGTTAGCAAAGGCCAGGTAATGTGCCTAAATTTGGCCAGGGCGCCGGCGCCATCGACCGCGGCGGCTTCATAATACTCTTTAGGGATGGTTTGCAGACCTGCCAGCAGGATGACCATAATATAGCCCACGCCTTTCCAGGTATCAACCCCAATCACCGAAAACAGCGCGATTTTGGGGTCAACCAGCCATTTCAACGCCAAGAAATCTAATCCAACGCCGCGCAGCAACACATTTAACAGGCCGGTGGCCGGGTTCAAAATTGACCTGAATATCAGCGCCACCGCTAACATAGGCAAAACTACAGGCAGGTAAATCATCACCCGGTAAAAGTGGGTTAAGTGTTTAACCGCATCATTTAACAGCAACGCCAGGGCTAAAGCAAACACGGTTTTTAGCACAATGGTGATTAAAACAAATATCAATGTATTTGAAATATAGTCAAGATAACGTTCGCCAGACGAAAAAATAGTCTTGAAGTTGTCCAGGCCAACGAAATTGACCTCGGTGCGATAACTGCTCCAGTCTGTAAAAGAATAGGCGATACCGGAAATCCCTGGAATGATAAAAAACACCAGGTACAAAACCAGGGCGCCCAGCACAAAAGAGAAAGGGTATTTACTCTGGAGTTTCATGCGATATACTCCTCGTCGCAAACTTCAACCTCAGCCCGATATAATCGGGCTGAGGTTGATCGATTGAGCTATCTAATGGAGCGGGTACGGCTACTGGCTACCAGGCTGGGTCTTGGGCGGCGGTGGCCAATTCGGCCCGACGGCTATCAATGCTCGCCAACACATCTTCCGGTGTCATGGCTCCGGTGAACATGGCGGTCAGGTCTTTGCCGATGTCCATCCACTGCGGATTGACATAGTTAACCGCCGTCTGGTACACGGTGCCGCGCTCGGTGTGGGCGTCCAGGAAAGCTTGCTGGCTGGGCAGCAATTTGCCCACGACCCCGGTAAAGGGCAACGATTGCACGTTGGGAGTGTTGTCAGTGAAGTATTGCAGGTTCTCCGGTTGCGTCAGGAAGTTGAAGTACTGCACCGCCTGGGGAATATGCTCGGACCCCTTGTAGATGAACTTGGTCGGGCCGGCGGGATTGATATTCAACACCTGGTTGTCGGCCAACGGCATCACAAAAACGCCGATGCTGTCCGCATTAAAGTCGGGATAGTCATTCTTGACCGCCTGGGCAAAGGTCAGGTTAGCCACGACCATAGCGGCGTTGCCTTCGGCGATTTGTCTCGTAGCATCAGCAAAGGTGTCGGACAAGGCGTTTGGCCCGAAGAACCCAGAGTCATACATCTCCTTGAGTTGTTGTAAGGCCAAGAGCATGGTCGGATTTTCGGCAAAAGTGGCCGTGTTGGCGTTCAGCTCGTCGGCCAAGCCGGGCGTCACTTGTTCATACCGCGGGCCAAGTTCCGGGAACCATAAGACATGGTGCCAGCCATCGGCAATTGGCTCATAAATCGGCGTAATGCCGGCATCCTTAATCGTCTGGCATACCTCCCTGAATTCCGCGTAGGTTCTGGGTTCGCTCAGGTTAAGCCTGGCAAAGATGTCTTTATTATAGTTGACGACCCAAGTAGTGCCAAACACGTCCCAGATAGTCAAACCATAAACTTTGCCATCAAGCGTTGATTGTTCCAGCACCAGCGGGTCTTCCAGCTCCACCCACGGCTCGTCAGACAAATCCACGGCGTTCCTCTCAACATCATACTGCACTTTCAGGTCGGTTTTGCCGCTCTGTCCGCCGAAGATATCTGGCCCTTCCCCAGCGTTGAGTTTTGTCCTCAAGAGGGTGAAGTATTGATCTGCCGGGACGACCTGGTAATCAATGTGTATGCCTGTTTGTTCTTCAAACCTTTGCCCAAGTTCCTGCTCAGCATCGAACAACCAACCCTGGCTGACCAGATAGGTCAAGGTGACCTGTTCCGGCGGCGCGGGGGTGGCCGGCGGTGCCGGCGGTGCCGGCGTGGCGGTTGGTCGTGGAGTCGCGGTTGGAGCAACCGGGGTGGCCGCGCCCGGGGTGGCCGCGCCGCCGCAACTTGCCAGCAGCGAACTCACGACGACAATCAAGGTGATAGAAAACAATTTGTTTTTCATGGTGTAGTTTCTCCTTTTCTTCTTTGTGTGAATCTTTCACTTCTTTGTATTTAACATATTCACAGCAGAGGGCGAACGCCTAAATATCACGCGATTGCTTTGAGAATAATCATCACCTCCTTTTTGACTAACCAGAATGGACTTATTATCCCGATGTGGTTAACCTTGCCTAAAGCCTACTCTCCCTAAACCTATCTTATCTACTCCCAGCATATCAAATTGCCTGGTTAAGTTCAAGGGTCATCTGGACTCGGTTTGGACAGGTTTTGGACATAAGGTGCCGGTGAAAAGATGGCCGGTAGGAATCTGCCTAATTCTCGGGTAGACCTGACAGGTTTCTGGTCTATTCGTGGGGCTGTTCGACCAAGTGCTCGTTACCTGCTGGCAATGCTGCCCCGCCCGCCGTTGCAGCCCCAGCACAGTACGCTCGTCCATCCCATACGCCGCCACAATCGCCTGGGGCGGGCAGCCATGCGCCAACAAGGTGACCAGCATCACCACAAGGTCTTTACCTGTCCGCAGCCGGTAGAAGACCATCCTTGTGGTCTCGACAAACGTCCCGTTGCACGCGCGGCATTTGTAGCGGTGTTCTTTGAGACTGTGCACGCCGATGTTTCCCTTGCCAACTTGTCCCCTTGCGGGACAAGCCGGATTGGGGCAAAACACGGCTTGTGGGTCCACTGGCACTCTCCTGGTCTGGTTTCTGAGCAAAACCAGATTGTGCCAGAGGACCCCGTTTTGTCAAAGTACATCCCCCATCACGATTCAGTGGGGTCACCCCTCAAAACGATCAGTGTTTGAAAACCTCGTCTCGTATGGTATCGTTACCATAACAAACCAAAAGAAAAACTGCCATGAAAGTGCAACCTGGGATTGCTGGCTAACTGTCCCGCCGCTCCAACACCCGTCCGCTTGATTCCCGGACGATGATCTCGGTTGGCAGCACGATCTCCTGGTATGCCACCGGAGCCTCTCCCGATAGCCGCGCCAACAGTAACTCGGTCGCCTGCCGCCCCATCTCGTAGGCGGGTTGGGCGGCAACCGTGAGGAATGGGTCAACAACCAGGTCTGCGGGCAAGTCATCGAAACCCACCAAGGCCAAATCCTCCGGCACCCGCAAACCGGCGTCCCGCAGAGCCCTCAAAGCGCCGATGGCGATGAAGTTGTTGCCAGCGAACAAACTAGTCGGACGAGGCGTTCCCGCCAGCATCTGCCGCGCCATATCATACCCGCTTTCCAGCGAGAACTTGCCATAGTAGACCAGCGCTGAATCAACGTCCAAACCCGCTTCCGTCAGCGCACGCCGGTAGCCGGCCACGCGATCCTCGGCTGTGGAGACCCCCCGAGGGCCACTCAACATGGCGATCCGCCGATGTCCCAGCAACAGAAGCAGGCGTGTAAGCTGATAGGCGCCCTCTTCGGAGTCACAGCGCACCACGTCGGCCTGGGCATCAGGGATCCGGCGGTCCAGCACCACCACTGGTGTATCCTGACTCTGAACGAACTTGATCGGTTCAACCGTACTGCGAACAGGCACCAACAACACGCCGTCCACCTGCTTCTGCAAGAGCACGCGCAGGTACTTGTCCTGCTCGATCTCCGACTCGTCGGTGTTGCATAGAATCACGTTGAAGCCGGCATCACTGGCGGCATCCTCCACCCCACGTGCAACTGTGGTCCAGAACGGGTTGGAGATATCGGTCAAGATCAGCGCTAGGGTGTTCGTACGTTTCGAGCGCAGGCTGCGGGCCAACACATTAGGAACGTATCCCAGGTCAGCAACAGCAGCCTGCACACACACGCGCGTTTTCTCACTCACGTAACCGGAGTTGTTGATCACCCTGGAAACGGTTATAGGGGCAACGCCTGCCCGTTTCGCTACATCACGTATCGTGGCCATGGATCAGACAACAGAACAGAGGTATGGTACCGTTTTCCTGGTACGCTTACCATTTTACCACAAGAACACTCGGGTGTCAAGAGGTTCGGTTCCCTACCGCAATGATGTACAGCGCCGCTTCCTCCTGCCCGTCCAGCCCCAGGAGTTCGTTGAGGTCGTCGTCGTCGAAGGCACCGACGGTGCAGGCCCCCAGCCCCAGGCCGGTGGCGGCCAGGCACAGGTTCTGCCCGACGTGCCCGGCCTCCAGCAGTACGTAGCGGTAGGCGCGCTCGCGGTACTTTGCGGGTGAGTACACCCGGTGCGCGTGCGCTGGAAGATGGCGGAGAGGACGAAGCAGACGGCGGCCTGCCCCAGCACGGATTGGCCCAGCCCGGCCTGCATCACGGCGCTGTGCAGGTCCCCTGCCTGTACCTGTTCCAGGGCATGCTCCTGGACAGCGTAATGGTAGATGCCCGGCTCCAGCCCAGCCACGTCGCGCACGACCGGGTACAGTTCGATGGGGTAGAGGGCACCGGCGGAGGGAGTGGCGCGGAAGCCCCGGCGAGGCTCGGTGATGCCCTGGGCGGCGTGCAGGAGGCGGGAGAGGTCGTCGAGGGTGAGGGGTTGGGCAGCATAGTCACGCACGGAGCGGCGGGCTACGATGGTCTGCTCCAGGCTCAGGGCCTGCCAGCCGGAGGGGTCGGGGAGCGGGATGCGGGCTGCAGCGGGGTAGGTCTTGGTACGCGGCGGCTGGCGGCCCCAGTCGGGCGCCGCGCCCAGGGCAGGACCGTGGCCGGGCTTGCTCCATTGGTGGTAGAACGCGCCGGCGTCGGCGGCGCCGAGATCGGCGGTCCCGGTAGGCGGTTCCGCCCCGCGTTGGCGGGGGGCGAGCCAGCCCAGGACAAAGCCGCCCACGGCGGCGAGGGTGGAGGCCAGGAGCGCACGCCGGGCTGGGAGCGGTGCACACGCCCGGGATGAAGATACCGGTTGCTCAACACCCTTCTGCTCCATGTCAACCTCCAGCAGAGTCAACCGAGCCCTGCTGTATTGGCTGCTGATCGTGCCAATATAGCTTCCAGCGCTGCCAGGGCCTTCGGCCCCCAGAACCACTCATGTTTTAGCGCCTTGACACGAGTAATACGTTGGTCCCTCTTCTGAGCCTGCACCAGTGCTTCCAACGCTTCGTTAGCGTTCTCCATTTCCCACAGCAAGATTGCTCGACTCAACAAACAAATCGCTTCGCGGGGCGACTCTTCCAGTGCCCGAACCACGTAGGCTTGGGCCGTCTGCAAGTCGGCCTGCTCCAGATGAAAATGAGCCAGTGCGAGTAGATTGGTGTAGGTGTCCTCCTTTTCCACTGCACCTTGCAGGTTCATGAGTGCTGTGTCCATGTGGCCCAGTCGCCATTGCGCTTGCCCACGCAAACGATCCACCCAGCCTTCCCGTCTGAACTGGCGCGCCCAGCGATCCAGCACCGGCAGTACGACAACAGAATCAAGGTGAACCAGGGCTTGAGCGTACGGCCGCGCCTCAAAACCAGAGCCAGCAGACGAAGTAGCCGCAATTATGCCAGCGGTCTCTATGGCTCCCAGTGCTCCCAGGGCATATGCGGCAGACCGGGGCACATTCATGTCATCGTCGCTGAGCGCGGCGATCAGATGTGGCACCGCCGCCGGGTCGCCCAACGTCCCCAGGGCTCTCGCGGCAGACATGCGCACATACTCCGCTTCGTCGCTGAGCGCGGTGATCAGATGTGGCACCGCCGCCGGGTCCCCCAATGCCCCCAGGGCATCTGCGGCAGACCTGCGCACATCCTCCGCTTCGTCGCTGAGCGCGGTGATCAGATGTGGCACCGCCGCCGGGTCCCCCAATGCCCCCAGGGCATCTGCGGCAGACATGCGCACATCCTCCGCTTCGTCGCTGAGCGCGGCGATCAGATGTGACACCGCCGCCGGATCCCCCAATGTCCCCAGGGCGCTCGCGGCAGACCTGCGCACATCCTCCGCTTTGTCGCTGAGCGCGGCGATCAGATATGGCACCGCCGCCGGGTCCCCCAGCATCTCCAGGGCGCTCGCGGCAGATCCGCGCACAGCGCCTGCTTTGTCCTGGAGCGCTCGAATGAGCGCTGCGGTCGTTTCAGGTCCGACAATTCGCCGCAGTATCTTGATCGCCTGCAGCTTTACTGGAAGGGACAAGGCTTGATCCGACTGGGTGAGTAGTGTCACCAAGCGTTGCCGTGCACGATCCACCTGACCGAACTGAAGTACGTATCGCGCTGCATTCACACTCGCCGCTGGCCATGGGCTGCCCATCAAGACGTCCAATGCATCTCTCCGTTCAGATATGGCCAATGATCCTGCCAGCCACTCCAAACTGAACCGTCCCAAGGCCTGGGCCGGCTGCGCCTGATTATCCATCGCGTCGAGCGTATCCAATACCTCCAAACCGGCCTGACAGAAAGCGCGCAGCGCTGCTTGAGCGGATGCAGTGCGCTCGCTCAGAATGGCGGCCTTCAACTCACCGCGCACCGAGGGGTGTGAAACGTTATTCGGTGAGGCATGATCGGCCATGGCCAACGCCAAACAGGCTTGATAGCGCAGGTTAGGGTTCGCCCGGCGCGCCACGCAGGTCAGGAGTGGTACCACTCGCTCTGCTTCTTTCAGCATAAGCAGCCGTCCACAGGCACGCTGGCTATCCTCGTCGTGACACTCGTACACCAGATACTGCAGTAGAGGTATCGTCTGCCTGACTCTACCAGCCTCCAGTAACGCCTCGCAGGCTTCCATTCGATACCGGTAGCCGGGCCGTAGCGCCAACCAGCGAGCTGCGGCCAGTCCAATCTCAGTATAGCCGTTGGCGATCAAGCTTTTCACAACGGACCACATGTTTTGATCACGATCCGAGTAATACGCCATCTGGCAGGTTGCCATCAAGTGAAACGCTGCTGGCAACCCAATGGCCGTGTCCCCGATCTGCAGTAATGCGTCAATCACCTGGGGTGCATGATCGTCGTTCGCCATCATAGCAATGTCACGCAATAGGCTCCGATCCAGAGAGGCATCCTCACCTGCTTCCAACAAAGCCCGCGCCGCGGCCGGGGCTTCATCGGGCTCGTTTTCAGCCAGGTCCTGCAGTACCGCGACGGCGGTGGCACGATCGTCGCTCCGCAACAGGCGCGCAGCAGCCAGACAGCGCACGCGGACAGGGGTGTCCGCTGTCGCCAGGCTGGCGATGGCCTCGACGGAAACCGTTTCCGAGGCCAGTACTGCCACCCAGCGCAGGGTTGCTTTGTCTGCCTCATCCGCCATGCGGTCGCTGAGTCTTTCGAGCAGATCAAGCAGGCTGGTTTCCCCCAGGACTCGCCGCGCCAGCCCGGCATCTACTGGCCCCACTGTGGAACTGGCCAGGTCAGGCCCGGCGCTGACAGGAAAATAGCGGTCTTTATCCGCCTGGAGTTGTAATAGATATTCCACCGCTTGCTCCGGCCAGCCTTCGAAGCGTAAGCGCTGCACCCTGGCCTGGCCAATCGTGGAACGCTCTTTACCGTCCAGTGGCCATAGGATGGGTTGAGCCGCTTCCATCTCCCGCAGGTGAATCAAGGCAGTCGCCAGGCTGAGGCGGGTTTCGGCGGGGACTTCCGGGTCTTGATGGCCGTCAAGCGCGTAAGCGCGTTTCAGGGCAGCCAACGCGGCGTCACGATGGCGGGTCACCGCCAGGCGCTGATAGCGCTCCAATGCCGCTTCACGCACTTGAGGGGCGTCGTATCCCAAAAGGCTGGCCAGTCTATTTAGCACCTCGTCGCGCAGGCCTGGCTGCACCTGGATATCGTCCACCAGGCAATCGGCCGCCAGCAGTACGTTGCGCTGGAGTACCTCCTCATAGGGTGCAGGAAAGTCCAGAATCTCGCGCAACACGGCATTGGCCTGGGGTTTGCTGTAAATGGACAGGTGGCCGGCCATGAGCAAAAGAGGTTCGCGCCACATACTGCGATGGATGTACCTTTCCAGACGGAACCCGCCGCTTTGCACCTCCTCAGCCAGGCACAGCGCCGCCAGATACTCGCCAAAGGTCTGGTGCAGGAATCCATATACGGACTGTCCGCTTGCATCCCGGCCCCGTTCCAGGAATAGACCGCTCTGTTCGTTCAGATTCTTGAGCATCTCTCTGCCAATCCGCCTGGCCTCCGCCTCATCGCAGCCACGTTGCGTGGCAATCCCCTGGTAGAACCTGGGCAGCAGGTCGTGGTGGGCAATCACGCCAGCCACATTGCTGGACAGGATGTAGTGGGCGATCGGGGCCAGGATGCCCTTGACTTCCTCAGCGTCAAGTTCTGCTACCCCGCGTTGCGCAGTCCAATACTCAATCAGCGTGTCCGTGGCGATTTGATAGATCTGCACTCGCTGGCTAGGAAGTTTCACCCCGCGCCAGTGCACCAGCACAATGATCGTCAGCAAAAGTGGGTTGGCCGCCATGCGGGCGATTTGAGGCTTGTCGTGCAGGGCCTGGACCAGACTGTCCGCATCCCCTGCGTGAGTTTCCCCGCTGATCTCGGTCTTGATGGCATCATACCACAAGCGTATGAATCGCTCTTGATCCTCTGGGGTCAATTCCCGCAGAGTTGCATGTTTGAATTCTCTCGTCAAAGGGGACTGCTCATATCCCACGATCCGGCTGGTGACCATGTATCTGTTGGCGCTGAAACCGGCTACCATCTCCTGAATGCGATCCGTGACATGCATGCGCAGAGCAGGATTGGTCACTTCGTCTAACCCATCCAGGACAACCAGACATTGACCGCGTTCAATCGCCCGGCGCAGATACCGTCCAAACTCAGGCTGGGAGTGCAGTTCCTTTTCGACGTATTCGACCACGTGTAACGTGCTATCCCGCTCACAGGCCCTGGCATAATCGGCGATGCGAATCAGAACAGGCGTCAGGCCGCGGGTGGTCGCGCCAGTGTAGGTCGTGTCACCAGCGGCCAGAGCATAGGCAATGTAGCGCGTGGTGGTTGTCTTGCCCGTACCAGGGTCTCCCAGCAAGACGGAGCGCGGCTCTCGCAGCAAATCCTCCAACGTCACGGGGCGCTGCGCAGCCTGACGAGCGCTCAACTGAGCGTAGCGTTTTTCCATCTCTTCCCGTCGGCGTTGCCAGTCCAGTTCGCCCAAGGCCTCACTGGCAGCCTGGCGCAGCAAGTCCTCTTCGGCATATTCGGCCAATGCCGGGCGACCTTCCACTGCTTGCAAGGGGAGGAAGATTTGCGAGATAGGTAGGCTGAGCACCCGACTACCCACCTGTGGCGCGAAGCCACGGATGGTGTGGTCTTTGAGTTCTCTGATTAGATACTCGCAATACTCCTGGCGCACCTTGCTAGACTCATCAGAAGATTCGAGTACGTCCGACCATTTGACATTGGCACGCAGTTGAGCGCACTTCCCTACAAGTTCTGGGACACATCCGCGACGCTCAAAATGCGCGACCAACTCTCGTGCTTTGTCACTCTTGCTTTCACCGGGTAGGCCCTCGTAGTCCACACCCAAGTCAAAACAAAGATCTCGCAGCTCGCTTTCGCTGAAGTGACTAACCAGTAGCTGACGCAGCTTGGCCAGGTCCATTAGTCCCCCCTTTCATGCTCCTAACCAGTTTCAGCACACGGCTCCTCATCCGACATTGCATGTTCCCTCATCACTTCCTCATCGGGTCCGCATTGCCATCATTTTATCACTGCGCTGGCTTACACGCCAGTGAGATGCCAGACGACCATCCTCCTTACCTCGCCTCAAACAAGCCTTCCACGTAAGGGGGCGTAACCGCTTGCCCACGCCTTCTGCCCTGGCTCAGCGGTGACTCTACCACCACCTTTGGTGGGGGCTTCGCGACCGGACTTCGTGCCCCCCCCACTGACATGGGGGGCTGTGACCGCAGGCCCGCGCACGCCCATTGCATCTTCGGACTGGCCGACATGCCAGTCGCACAGCCGCACTTTGCTGTTTGCCCAATTGCTCCAAAGCAAGTATAATTAACATGAGATGAACCCAGTCAAAGCGAAGCGCGGCGCTGTCCTGGATACTTCGTTCTACGTGCACTGCTTCTTTGCCGACCTCATCCCATAACCTGTTCGATGATTACGAGGTCTACGCCAGTGAGGGCGTCATCGCCGAGGCAACACCGACGTTGCCAGGCTTTCCGTCAGTCATTTTGCCCAATGTGAAGATGTTTGACCTGCTCCAGCAACTGGGGGCCATCAAGCGACAACAGCCGGCCAACACCCCTTTGCTGCCGTACGGCCGGGGTGAGAGTGAAGCGATTGGACTGGCTCTTGAGCGGCAGTATGTGCTGTTGATTGACGACTACGAACCGTTGAAATACGCCCGTACACTACACATTGTTACCGTCACGACGGCCGACTTTGTCGTCTCGCTGAACCAGAAGGGAGTTGTCACACAAGGAATGGCTTCGGGTTGGCTTGGGCGACTGCGCAATGAGTTGCGTGATGAACTGATTGACACAGCAGAACAGCAATTGGTATTCGTGTGAAACAGCAATGACAGTTCCAGATGAGTTCACCGAATGGGCAGCAACACAGACAGTCCATTGGCAAAGCCTCAATACTATTGCCGCATGGAACTTGCTGCTATCCCCGCTTGAGAGCGTGCTGCAGGCAGTCAGCCTATATACGAGCGGTGGACACAGCCTGGGGGCTGCGGCAGAGGTAGCCGGAGCCCACAAGTTGGCACTGATGGCAGCATTGCGACTCCGGGTTGACCCTGGTCCGCTGAGCGAGGCCGATCGCTCTACCATTGCCTATGCCTATGCTCAGGCTCAGCGCGAACTGACAGGCAGCGCCCCGCAAGCGACCGAGACAGAGCCGTTGACCGACGAGGAACTGCAGTCGGTGATAGCGTTGATAAAAGAGGCGCTAACGCCAGGGACCCACCGCCCGACGCGGACCGAGTTTCTTGATGCCGTGCGCCGTCAGGTAACTGCGTAAACGGACATCACCGGGCAACCTGGCTGGGGTCGAAGGGACGGGGGAGGGCGGCGATGGCGGGGAGCCACTCGCGGTAGCGGGCCAGCGAGAAGGGGGGCCAGCCGGCCAGGTAGTGGTTGCCAAATGCCTGGCCCCCCACTTCCCACGCGATCAGATACAGCCGCTGCTGGCCGGCGTAGGTGCGGATGCGGCCCACCTGCCAGTTCTGGTTGGCCGGCACGGTGAACGTCCCCTCGGCCACCGTCTCACGGCCCTCTGCATCCCAGGCCCGGTAGTGCACCTCGGCCGGCTCCCGGGTGTCGTTACTCACGACCAGCGGCAGGTATTTGCCCGGCCCCGGCTCGCCGACGATCAGGCACACAGGCCGCTGGACGCGCCAGAGGTAGTGGTAGGCCAGTTTCTTGCCAAAGTAATAGTCCACCACGGCGTCGGAGAACTGGGGCCAGCCATCCAGCACGTTCCACCACAGGATGCCGCTGGTGCGCCACTTGCGCAAGCGCGTGGATTCGACGAAGAATTTCTTGGCCTCCGCCTGGGTAATCTGGCTGGCCAGCGCAAACTCCTCCAGGTCGTCAGGAATCGTCCCGAACAACTCCCGCACCTGGTTGGCCATCAACTGGATACGGTCCCGCCCGATGGCGTGGTGCTGCCAGTGGTAGACCGCATGGACCTGCCATTCGTCGTTCCGGCGCCCGCCGGCATCCTGCCACGGCCACAGCTTTTTGGGCGAGATGAAGCGCTGGATCGAGGAGACGTTGGGGCAACCGTGGTAGCCGATCTCGCCGATGAAGTGGGCGCTGTGCTGCGTATAGAACGGGCTTTTAAAGTACCCGCGCGGTCCCCACAGATGTTGTTCCGGCGCACGCCCGAGCGGGTCCGCCTCGCCCGCCGCCGCTGGCGAGACGTAGGGGGAACTGGGCACGTAGGCTCGCTGGGGGTCGCAGCGGTGCAAGACCTGGGGGAGCACCTCGCGCGTCAGGCGGTTGTGTTCCGGCGAGAGGCCATCCGCCACGTAGATCATGTCCACCTCGTTGTCCCCACACCACAGGGCCAGGGAGGGATGGTTGCGCAGCCTCTCGGCCACCGCCTGCACCTCGGCCCGCACCTGGGCCAGGAACTCTTCTGTCTGCGGATACCGGCAACAGGCGAAGGCCAGGTCCTGCCACACCAGGATGCCCTGCTCATCGCACAGGTCGAAGAAGTGGTCGCCCTCGTAGACGTTGCCCCCCCAGCAGCGGACCATATTGCAGCCCAGGTCATCGAACAAGGCGACCGCCTGGTCCACCCGCTCGGCGTCCCGGCTGTGGAAGCCGTCCAGCGGCACCCAGTTGGCTCCCTTGATCATGATCGGCTCGCCGTTGACGACGAAGAGAAAACGGCCGTCCGCGTCCGGGGGCACGTCCACCCGGGCCGCGCTGGCCACTGCCGGTGGTGGCGACCAGGGTGCGCCGGCCGAAACGGAGCGCTCGACGGCCAGGCTGCGAATGCCGATGCGATCCACCCGTTCGGCCAGCACGCGCTCCCCCTTGCAAAGTTGCGCGGTGACCGTGTACAGGTTCGGCTCACCGTACCCCTTGGGCCACCACAAGCGGGCCCCCGGCACCGGGATGCGGCAGCCGCCGGCCACGAACTCGACCGGCCACTCGAATTCGAAGGCGTGGTTGCTGCAGACACCGTGGAAGCGCACCTTGAACCCGTCCAGCGTCGGCGCCGGGGTGCGAAACTGAAAGCGCACCCCCAACGTGGCACCCTCGGCCCCCACCTCGGCGGTCCAGTAGTAGACCTGCTCGACGGCGGTGGGGGGACGCACCTCCAGCCAGACCGGGCGCCACAAGCCGGCCGAGATGGCGCGGGGCATGATGTCCCAGCCCCACACGTGGGGCGCTTTGCGGATGAATAGCCCCTCCTCCCGGTGTTCCCAACTCATGCTGTGCGCGTCGTAGTGGAACTGGCGTGCGTGCCGGAGCGCCGAGCCCAGCCGCACGGCGATGCGGTTGGCCGCTCCCGGTTTCAGCGCGTGGGTGACGTCGAAGCGATGCTCGATCAGCATATTCGCCGCCCGCCCCACCTCGACGCCGTTCACCCACACCGTGGCGAGCGTGTCCAGGCCGGCGAAGACCAGGTCCCAGCGCTGGCCGGCCGCCTCCTGGGGCAGGGTAAACTCGCGCGTGTACCACCATTCGTAGGACTCGAAGGAGAGCAGGTGACGGACGTTGGCAGCATAGAAGGGATCGGGGATGACGCCAGCGCGCATCAGGTCGAGTTCGACGTTGCCCGGCACGCGCGCCGGGACCGCGCGAACGGCGGTGAGGTTGTCAGGGTGAGTAACCTGCCATTCTCCTTCGGGAAAGTACGCCAGTTGCCAGTCGCCGTCCAAGGGAATGCGTGTCACAGTACAGTGTCCTTCTGCCACGTTTCAAAGACCGCCTCGACGTTTACCCTGGGCACATCGTTGCCCCACTCGCATTCGGCGATCACCCCACCCTGACCATCGTAAAGACAAAGAAAAAGGGCGGCCCGCTCACCACGACAAGAGAATTTGAAGAACCTGCAGCAAGGAACGGCCCGCCCACACGAACAGTACCGATCTCAGGTCACAACTATTTCGGGATAGGAAAAGACAGGCACACGCATAACACGCTTGGGCTTCAACTGCTCCAGTACGGCCCGTTCCATCGCCTTCACGACCCTGGCATCGAAATACTTCTCACCGCACTGGCGGCACACACGGGCCGGAACCTCTTCAAACACGAAAAGCCTACCTTCCCAGCGGTACTCGTGCTGCACTAGCCTCTCTTCCAGTTCACCGCCACAGAAGCTACATAGCGCCATCTTCCTTCCTCTCTGACCTGTTCGCGGATATGTTTCAGGATATCCATAGCTCTACAATTGTAACCTCTTCTGGACAGTTTGTCCAGGCTGGTCATGGACCTTACTCGCCGAATACTATCGCCGTGAAGGCATACAGCGCCGGTTGGCGGGCCTGGCAATCGGGGGCCAGTCCCGCCTTGAGACACAGATTCTCCAGGAACTCCTCCCGGTCCCACCCTTGCTCGACCGGCACCTGCGGCAACAAGAGCCCCTGGTGGCCGTCGGCGAAGATCATCAGCCCGTGCGTGCCTACCTGGATCTGCCCGGTGTCCGTCACCCGGCGGAAGGGGGAGAGGACGGAAATCTCGAGCGTGACCTGGTCCAGTTCCTCCGCCTTGAGCGGTGGGAAGCGGGGGTCCTCCGTGGCTGCCGCCACCGCCATCTGCTGCACCACCTGGTAGAGCGGCTGGTCGCCCCGGGTGTGGCCGATGCAGCCGCGCAGTTCGCTGTTTTCCCGCAGCGTGACGAAGGCCCCGGAACGGCGGTTGAGGATCGGGTCGTCCGTCCCATTTTCGGGAATCTCGCCCGTCTTCAGGTACTCAGCGATGGTCGTGCGGGCCAGTGTCAACAGTTCTTCCCGCCGTGATTCTGTCAGGTCGGGCGGTTCGTAGCGCCAGAACATCACCGCCCCGTAGCCCACCACCTGGCTCTGGTCGCCCTGCGGGGAGTCGCCGGAGTTGGCATAGTACAGGACGCTCACGGTATCGGCGCCCAGCCCTTGTGCCACGCGCATGGCCACCAGGATCGGCCCCTCGCCGCAGGCGCAGGTGGCCAGGTTGGGCACGCCTGCCCCCATCAACGCTCCGATCGTCTCCCGCACGCGCGCGGGGACGCCAGTCTCGACCGCGGCGAGCGTCGCCCCGTCCACGGCGCGGGCGTTGTCGTAGGAAGGATAGTGAGAGAGGTCGGAACTGGCGATGACGACGGCCGACGCGCTGGCTGATTGCCGGCCCTGGAGCACCTTGACGAGCGCGTCGGCTAACATCTGCACGGTCGCCTCGTCGTCGTTGCCCATCAGCACGGGCACGACGCGGCAGGTGGGACAGGCGCGCTGAAGGAAGGGGAGTTCAATCTCGATGGCGTGCTCCCCTGCGTGGGCAGCGGGGTCGAAGGTGATGCGAGGGTCCGCCTCGATCAACGCCTGTGCCAGTTCCACGTCCACCGGCACGATCCCCAGCGGCGTCTCAAAGCCCCCCTCGGCCCACACCGAGACGGGTTTGGAGAGCGGGGGCTGGTGGTCGGGGGCAACGACGATGGCCACGTCCACCGGTGCGCCTTGCAGTTGCCGGAACCCCACCGCCGCCACCGGGCCGGAGTAGGCGTAGCCCGCGTGGGGGACGATGAGGCCAAGGGGCACCCCATCCACCGGCTCGACCGCCGCCAGCAGCTCGTCTATCGTCGCCGCGAGTTCCTGGGGGTCGTCCGGGTACCAGGACCCGGCGACCGTGGCAGGGCGGACGCGGCCAGGGGGGACAACGGGGGCCGGCAACACGGTGGAGGGAGGCGAGGCAGCAGGAGAGGGGAGCACCACCCCGGTGGCCTCCGCCGCCGGTGTGGCCGCCGGCGCTGCGCAGCCGGAGACGAGAACAGCAACCAAGGGTATAGCCATCCAGCACCTCACGACATGAATCTCACGCCCCATATTCTACCCCCTATCCAGCATCAAGGGATCAGGGATCAGTATCCAAACCCCAAACTCCAACATCCAATCTCCAATCCCCAATTCACTGATCCGGCTGCCCCGGCGGCACCACCACCGGCCGTCCTGCTGGCTCACTCGACCACCAGACGCCGGGGATCGGCTCGCCGCAGTAGGAGCATGCCCCGGCATTGAGGCGATAATCCGTCACGGCGAACCCTTCCCGCGCGATGATGGTCTTGCCGCAGGCCGGGCAGATGGTGTTGTTGCCCGGATGGCCTGGGACGTTGCCCACGTAGGCAAAGCGCAGCCCCTCCTCCCGCGCCACCTCCCAGGCCCGCTCGAGCGTCTCGAGCGGCGTCGGCGGCAGGTTGGTCAGTTTATACTGGGGCTGGAAGCGGGTAAAGTGGAGGGGCACGTCGGGGCTCACTTCCTGCGCCACCCAGCGGGCGAGGTCCCGCAGTTGATCCAGGCTGTCGTTCAGCGTCGGCACGACCAGGTTGACGATCTCCAGGTGGATGCCGCTCTCGTAGATGGTGCGGATGGCCTCCAGCACCGGCTGCAACTCCCCCCCGCACACCTCCCGGTAAAAGCCCTCGTCGTACCCCTTCAGGTCCACCTTGATCGCGTCCACCGCCGCGCACAGTTCCTTCAAGGGCTCCGGGTTGATGAACCCATTCGAGACGACGACGCTAACTAGCCCTACCTCCCGCGCCAGGCGGGCCGTGGCCAGCATATACTCGTAGAAGGCGGTCGGCTCGGAGTAGGTGTAGGCGATCACGGGGGACTGGGACTGCCGCGCATAACGGACCACGGCCTCCGGCGGCAGGTCGGTGTTGTCGGTCTCCTCCGGCGGGAACTGGGAAATGGACCAGTTCTGGCAATACAGGCAGCGCAGGTTACATCCGGCAGTGGCCAGCGAGAAGGCGGCGGCGGTGGGGAGGAAGTGGTAGAAGGGCTTTTTCTCGATGGGGTCCACGTGCACCGCACAGGGGTTGCCGTAGACCATCGAGTAGAGCCGGCCCTGGCGGTTCTCCCGCACCCGGCAGTGGCCCCGCTCGCCGTCGGCGACGATGCAGCGATGAGGACAGAGGGTACACTGGACGTAGGTGCCGGCGTGGGGGACGTGGCAGTAGGAAACAGGCAGCGGCTCCTCGGTCGTGCTGTGGCAGGCGGAGCAGTTCAGCGCCCCCTCGCTGGCAAAGGAGGCATAGTAGCGCGCCTCGACCGACCACCGTCCCGGTGGCTCGACCGGCGCAGCCTCGCCCAGGCCTGCCGGGGGCCGTTCCCACCAGCGGCGGCCGGAGAGGCCCGCGGCGACCCCCACCCCGCAGGCAGCCAAGGCCCCGGCGCTGAGCAGAAACTGACGCCGTGTAATGCGGCTCATCACCCACCTCTACGAACGTAACACGGAACACGCAACACGCAGCACGTGTTCCGTGTTGCGTGTTCCGTGACTCCTTCAGAACCCATGCAGGGTCTCCAGGCGCACGGTGCGCACCAGCCAGGGCAGGCCGGCGAAGGTGAAGAGCACCAACCCGAAGCCGACGACGACCAGCGCGGCCCACCGCCGCCCGCGCCAGCGGGGCAGCGGGCACACGTGCAGGATCAGGAGCATCCACAGCCAGGTGACCAACGCCCAGGTCTCCTTGGGGTCCCAGCCCCAGTAGCGGCCCCAGGCGTTCTGTGCCCAGATCGCGCCGGTGAGGATGCCCAGGGTGAGCCAGGGGAAACCCAGCGCGATGGCCCGTTCCATCGTGCGCTCGACCTCCTCCGCGGCAGGCCAGCGTGGCCGGCCCTGTCCGTAACCCAACCGCATGAGGCCCAGCCCGGCGGCCACCCCGCAGGCCGCGTACCCGACCATCGCAGTCAGGACGTGGATCTGCAGCCAGATCGAGCGCAGCGCCGGGAGGAGCGGTGCCACTGCCCGGTCGCCTGCGGGGCGGGTGACCGCATAGGTGGCGACCACCAGCGCCACCGCCAGCACGAAGGCCCCGGCCTCGCGCTTGCGCCAACTGGCCTCCAGGAGCAGGTAGATGGTCAGAATGGCCCAGGTGAAGCAGAGGGCGAACTCGTAGCGGTTGGTCAGCGGCCAGTGGCCGGCCGCCAGGCCGCGCTGGACGAGGCCCGCCGTCAGCGCCCCCCAGGCGACAATGGCCAGCCCTGTGGCTACCAGGCCAACCCAGCGCCCCCCACGGACCAGATGGACCACGTAAGCGGCGGCTACCAGCCAGAGCAAGGCATAGCAGGTGAGTACACCCGTTAGCGTAAACATCCTACTGAACCAAAAACCTATGACAAGCCAGGGTAGTGAGCACTTTCCACTCGCCCTTTCACCCGTTCCAATAACTCCCGCTCCGTCCGGTGACTGGCTCGCTCAATGGCCTCGTCTATCGGGAACCAGCGCACCTCCTCGACCTCAAAGTCGTGCTGGGCGACGTCGCCACCGCGATAGGCCATGAGGAAGTAGTAGACCTTCTTGTGGTAGCGCACCTTCTGGCCGCCCTCATCCCACCAGTACCAATACTCGATTGGCTCCAGCCGCTCGACGATTTCGGCCTCCAACCCCGTCTCCTCGCGCACCTCGCGCAGCGCCGTCGCCTCCAGCGACTCCCCCTGCTCCACCAGTCCCTTGGGCAACGCCCAAACCTCACCTCCCTGGATAGCGATGAGGGCGACCTCGAGTGGCCCGGCCGGATTGCGGCGGCACACCACCCCACCGGCAGAGAGCTGAAAGCGCGTCGTCAATCCATGCCCTCCTCCGCGCTTTGTGCTGCGCGCCCGATTTCCTCCACCAGCTCCGCGAACTCGCGCTCAAAGCCATGCGCACGCCGGCCGGCCTGGCCGGCCAGGCACAGCACCCCCTGCGGGCCGATGCGCGCCCGCACGCAGGCGTGGGGGAAGTTGAAACTCACCGTCATCCCCAGGAGCAGCAGGAACCCCGCCGCGATCACCAGGCCGTAGCCTGGATCGCGCACGGCCAGCAGCGTCACGCTGTAACGGCCCTCGGTTCCTCCGTAGCCATGCAGGTGAAACCCGACAGACCCGTAGGTCAACGGCACGCCCACCCGGATGGTGCCGTGCGCCACCTGCTGGTCACCTGCAAAGACGGTCACCAGGGCCTCGTAATCCGCCACGCTCCCATCGGGATAGCGTGCGACGGTGAACCCGGCGTTGCGCAAGGCCAGCCCGCTCCCGTGCCCTACCTGAGCCGTTTGATCCGGCCCGACGGTGACCTCCTCGCGCCAGCCAACCAGGCCGCTGAGTGCCACCCCCGCCAGCAACAGCCACACCGCCAGGTGGGTGACCAATGTGGCCAGCACCGCCAGCCGGTGGCGGTCACCCCGCAGATAGGTGAATCTCCCTTCGGCTTCGCTCAGGGCAGGCTCCTCCGTAGTAACGACTTCAGTCGTTCGCACCCGAAAGCCCCGCTGTTCCAGTCGTTCACGCACGACCCCGACCAGGTCTACCGCCGGGAGCGCGCCCAACCGGGCCGTGTGCGGAGCATCGTCGAACACGGCCTGCGAGCAGCGCACCGGCTGGCGGAAGGCACGCCGCCACAGCCCCCGCCAGCGGTCGAGCGTACACATCAGCGTCGCCACAACCAACAGTGCCAGCGGCACCAGGAACACGGGCGAGCGAAAACAGCGGAAAGCCCCCACAGCAACCAGCGCATCCGCCAACCCACCATAGCGGCCGCGCACCGCCTCCTCCCACCGCGCCGACCGCTCCGGGTCAGCTGCCACCAACGGCGACAGTTGCGGGAAGCAGGAGCCGAGCACCGCCAGCAGCAATACGACAAAGAGCAGGCCAGCCGCCACATCCATCCGCCCCAGAAAACGGCAGGCTCGCTGCAGGATTTGGGATTGCGGATTGCGGATTGCGGATTCGTCATTCACCATTCATCAATCGCTTATCGCTATTCGCCATTCGCTATTCGCCATTCGCGATTCGTCTCGCCGCCGTTACCAGGCCAAAGCAGCCGGTGAGCATCATGTCGCCGTGAGGGGCAGCAAAGTGGTAGCCCAGGTTGGCGGCCAGGTGGCGCTGCGGGCCGGTCACGGCCACAAAGCCGAACCTTGCGCCCGGAACTCCTGTGCCAAGGCCCTCCGACACGAGGGCATAGCCAGGGCTGATGAACGCGCCGTGGCCGTTGTCGTCGTAGACCTCCGCGTCGGTCAACGTGCCGGCACGCAGCCGGTCCACCAGGTGCACCAACTTCTCGGGTGTGATCAGCGCCGTATGGTGTTCGAACAGGCCCAGGATACGCTCGCCTCGCAGGAGCACCCCCAGCGTGTGCTGGTTACCGAGGTTAACGGCGATGAAGCCCTCGTCCTGGTGGGCTGCGGCGCGCTCGTCCTCCAGAATGCCCCACAGCGCGGCCGGTCCAGTGTCCATGAGAATCGCGCCAGGCGCATCCTGCTGCACCGCCCGCATGCGGGTGTAGCAGGCGGGTGGCTCGCGGTAGGCCAGGCCGAGCATCTCGCCGCCCTGCTCGACGAACTCCCGCCACAGTTGGAAGCGGAACTTGCGGTTGGAACCAACCAGGCACTCGCCGTGGTCCTGCACGGCGACGGCCACCGCCTCGGGGACGGTGACGCCGAAGGGGGCCAATGCCACGGTGAGCGCCTCCAGGTCCACGTCGCGGGTGCGCAGTGTGAGCAAGTCCGGCACGTCCGGTAGCTGCTCGACGATGGTGTAGCCGAGATCGCGCACCTGGTCCAGGTTGTCGCGGATGGTGAGCGCAGCGCGCGGCGTGGCGTAGACGGGGTAGCCGGCCTTCAGGTGGCGCTTCATGGCGCTGACCAGGGGGCCCCCACCCATCAGGTTACCGGTCAGGAACACCGGCCGCCCTTCCTGCGTGGCCCGTCTGACATGGCGGGCCAGGATGGTGGTCCAGGAAGGCAGGACGAGTTTGACGTTATTTTCCACCGGCTGGCCGGCTTCCCAGAGCAGGATGTCCTGCGTGCCGGCGCCGACGTCTATGGCAAGAATACGATCGGGGTTCAGCATCATAAAGATCACCAACCAGAGTACGTGTTGTCCGCTAACTGGAACCGTCAGTCGTCGCCGCCGTTTTCGTCGTCATGGCGCCGGCTACAGTCGTAGCAAGTATAGTCGTTGCCCGGATGGCAGACGACGCAATTGCCATTTACCCCACCATGGTCAAATAGATGCTCTTATTCTAGCATAGATTTCACCTCGAATCAAGGACTTGATTGATCGCATCAAACGTCATCAATCGCCTGACGTCATTTCGCGCTGTCACCTGTCTCCGGGCGGGCTTGCAGCGCGGCGATTTCCCGCCTCAACTCCTCCGCATTCAGCGGGCCGATGTGCAAGTAGGCCACCCGACCCTCAGCGTCCACGATGAAGGTCTCAGGGACGGCAGTGATGCCATAGGCGGTGGAGATGCGCCCATCCAGGTCTAGCCCCAGCGGGTAGGTGACGCCGAAGCGCGAGGCCATCTCCCGCACCTCGGCTTCCTCCTCCTGGCAGGCGATACCGACGAAGATGGTGCCTTGCGCTGGGTGGGACTCCTCCCACACGGTCTGCAGATCAGACAATTCCTCCTCGCAGGGTGGGCACCAGGTGGCCCAGAAGTTGACCACTGTCACCATCCCGCGCAGGTCAGAAAGCGCCAGCAGGGAGCCGTCCAGCAACCTGAGCGTCAAGTCCGGCGCCATCTGGCCCGGCAGAGGCCGTCCTGCCGGGCGGGTCACCGCGCCGCGGCCCGGCCCCCACAACGCCACGCCGGCGGCGAGTGCCAACAGCCCCACCGCCAGTCCAATGGCAACAGCAGGTGTTCGCCGCCGGGCTGCGGGTGCAGGTAGGGGCACAAGGCCGACCAGCGGCCAGAAAGCCACTACCCCACCGGCCAGGAAGACCAACCCGCCCAGCCAGAGGAAGTTGATCAGCGGGTTGACGATGACCTTGACGCTGGCAAACCCATCCTCTGACCACCAGAACAGCACCAGGTAGAGGTCCTCCCGCGGCCCCGTCCGCAGCGCGGGCACTGCCACTGTCTGATCGGAATCCGGATATTGGTTCAGCCGGGGCTGCAGCGTGGTCAGATAGGCCCCATCCCGGTAGACTGCGACAGAGGCCCACGTGCTGAGGTAGCCGCCAGTTGGCTCCTGCCGCAGGTCTTCGTACACCAGCGTGTAGCCCCCCACGTCCACCGGCTCGCCAGGGGAGAGCGTCACTTCCGTCTCGAAGTGATCGAGGCGGGTGCCGATGATGCCGGCGGCCATCAGGATCACGCCAACGTGAACCAGTGTGCCCCCGTACCGGCGCGGATGGCGTCCCACCAACCCCCCCAGGATACGTAGCAGAGATTCGTCCTCCCGGATGCTGCGTGCGATGGCGTCCCACCCTATCTCCGCCAGCGCCGTCCCTCCGGCCAGGCCGGCGACGGCAAACCCGCCCAGCGACAACGGGTGGGTGAAGCCCGCCAGCACGGCGGCCACCGGCGCCAGCACGGCACCCAGGAGGGCAGGCCAAGCGCGTCCCCGCAGCCTGCGCAGCGCATCGGCGGCGCGGCCCAAGAGGGGGCACAGCCCCAACAACAGCACCAGCGCGGCAAACTGTGGCCCCGTCACCCGGTCGAACCAATCTGGACCGGCCTCGAAACGTTGCCCGGCCAGCGCCTCTGTGAGGGTGGGGAGCACGCTGCCCACCAGCACCGAAGCAGTGAGCGTGAGGAAAAGGGTCAGTGTCAGGAGGAACATCCCCTGGCGCGAGAGCAACCCGTCCGGCGGGTGAGGGTCGGCCAGGATGAAGCGGCGGCTGTACAGAAGCGCCAGCGGCCCGGCCAGCACCACACCGATGAAAGCCAGGAAATACGGTCCCAGGTTGGAGCGGGCGAAGGCGTGTACCGACTGGATCAGCCCACTGCGGGTAGTGAAGGTGCCAAAGAGAACCAGCGCGAAAGAGAAGACAGCCAGTAGCAGGCTCCACACCCGAAAACCGCCCCGCTGCTCCTGTATCGCCGTGCTGTGGAGGAGAGCGGTGGCAGTGAGCCAGGGCATCAGCCCGGCATTCTCGACCGGGTCCCAGTTCCAATACCCTCCCCACCCCAGTACGTCGTAGGCCCACCGCGCTCCCAGCAGCAGCCCCAACCCCAGGAACAGCCACGCCGCCAGGGTCCAACGGCGGGCCACAGCGGGCCACATGTCCACCTGGCGGGTGGCCAGCGCGGCCACGGCAAAGGCGAAAGGTACCGCGAGCCCCACGTACCCCAGGTACAGCGTTGGCGGGTGGAGGATCATACCAGGATGGCGCAGCAGCGGATTCAGCCCCTGCCCATCGGCAGGTGCAATGGCCGACTGGATGAATGGGTTGGACAGGAGCAGCGTCACCGCGCTGAAGAAAGTGGTGACGAGGCTGAGGACGACTGTCGCCCAGGGAATCAACGGCCGTGACTGCTCGGAGGGGCGACCCACGGCCAGGGCCGCAAAGAGAGCCTGCAGGAAAGCCCACAAGAGCAGCGAGCCCTCCTGCCCCGCCCACACCGCCGAAGCCTTTAGAACCAAAGGCAGCGAGCGGCTGGAGTGCTGGGCCACGTAGCGGATCTGGAACTGATCGCCCAGGAAAGCGACCAGCAAGGTCCACAGCGCCAGCGCCAGGAATGCCGTGGCGGCGTAAACCCCGTTGCGGCTGTTCCTGGCCCAACGGGGGTCTGACTGGCGGATGGCCCACAGTGCAGCGAAAGTCGCGTACACCGCCGCGGCCAGCGCCAGCCCAACGAAGATGGTACCAAACTGAGTTGGCTGGGCCATCTTGTGCTCCTCGTCTGACTCTGAACGCACGATGCCCCAACGAGTTGGGGACTCCGGCTGCGACTATCTACTGTGGGAAAGCAACAGGACTTGCACTTCTGTTCCTGCCGGCAGGCTGTCCGCTTCCTCCGGGACAACGGCCAGTCCATCGGCCTGCACCAGCGAGTAAAGAATGCCGGACCCCTGGTCGCCGGTCAGCGTCGCCTGGTAGCCTGCCTCCGTCTCCTGCAGGCGCACCCGCAGGTAGTGGCGGCGGCCGTCCTTGCGCGCGATCGGTTCCGCCAGGCGCGCGCGCACCGTCGGGCGCGACCAGCCGGCGAAGCCTTGCATTTTCAGGAGCGCCGGGCGGGCGAAGAGTTCGGTGCTGACCATGGCCGCCACCGGGTTGCCGGGCAGTCCCAGCAGGGGCACACCCTCCCCTGGTCCACCCTCCCCCTGCCCCTCCCTAAGAGGGAGGGGAGAGAGATGCTCATGCCCCTCCCTGAGAGGGAGGGGGGAAAGGAGACCGAAGGCCAGCGGGCGCCCGGGTTTCATGTTGAGCGACCAAAAGTGCATCTCACCCTCGGCCGCCAGCACCTGCTTGACCAGGTCGAAATCGCCCAGCGAGACCCCGCCGGAAGTGATGATCAAGTCCGCTCCCCAGGCCAATGCCTCGCGCATCCCCCGCCGCACCAGTTCCTCCTGGTCGCGGGCTACCCCCATGAGAAGCGGTACTCCGCCATAGACCTGCACCTGCGCGGCGACAGTGTAGGAATTGGCGTCGCGGATCTGGCCAGGGCCAGGGGTCTGATCGGGCGGCACGACCTCGTCGCCGGTGGCCAGGATCGCTACCCTGGGCCGCCGCACGACCGCCACCTCCACGCGCCCAACCGCCGCCAGCATGCCAATCTCCTGCGGGCGCAGGACCTTGCCCGGCTCCAGCACGACCTGGCCGGCGCACACGTCCTCGCCCGCCGGCCGCACGTTCGCGCCAGGCAGGGGAGCCTTCACAATCTCGACCTCATCGCCGCCCCGGCGGGTGTCTTCGAAGCGCACGACGGTGTCGGCCCCAGCGGGGAGCGGGGCACCGGTCATGATGCGCACCGCCGCCCCGGGCTCTACCTGTACCGTGCTCACGTACCCGGCAGCGACCTCCCCGACCACCCGCAGCCGAACCGGAGGTTGCACCAGGTCCGCTGCCTGCACGGCGTAGCCATCCATCGCAGAGTTGGCGAGCAGCGGAATGTCCCGGTCGGCGGAGACCGTCTCGGCCAGCACGCGCCCGGCCGCCTCCAAGAGGCCCACGCACTCCGGTTCCAGGACGTGGATGGTGGCCAGGATGCGCTCGAGCGCCTGCTCGACGCTCAGGGTCGGACGACGCTCGTCAGGCATGACCTATCCTTTCCTCCTGGTGCTCCGTATCCACACCCCGTAGCATTTTGATGGCGTGGGGGAGGATCGGGCTGAGCGTCTCCATCCCCTCGCGCACCGCGCGGGGACTGCCGGGCAGGTTGACGATGAGCGTCCCGCCGCGAATGCCCGCCACGCCCCGCGAGATGACCGCCAGCGGCGTCCTGGAGTACCCGGCGAAGCGCAGCACTTCGGCCAGCCCGGGCATCTCCCGCTCGATGATGGCCCGCGTCGCCTCGGGGGTCACGTCGCGGGGAGCCGGCCCGGTGCCACCGGTGGTCAGGACCAGGTCCAGGTGTGCCTCGTCTGCCAGTTCCACCAGCACGCGCTCGATCTGCTCCTGCTCGTCGGGCACGATCGCCTGCCGCACGACCTCGGCGCCCATCCGGTGCAAGAGTTCGGCCAGCAACGGCCCGCTGGCGTCCTCCCGTTCCCCCGCATATCCCTTGTCGCTCACAGTCACCACGCCCGCCCGAATCGGCTCCATGCTCTCGTCCTTACCCCTTTCATACTCCTCTTACCACTGTGCGCCATTATACCTACTCTCCCACCAATCCGCAATACTCGTCCCACTCGCGGGTACGTTTCAGCCCTGAGGCAAACGGCCTCCCCGAAATCAGGGGGGTAAGCAGGCGAAAGGTAAGTACAGCTTGCCTGCTTGTCTGCCGGCTGTCCAGGTTCAAATGCCGGGTGTAGTGAGAGGACAAGGCAGCGGCAGCCGGCTTCGAAGACGTCGCACGTGGTGTCCGGCCGGTAGGAACAAGGGGTGGCCCACACCCAGATCGCCACCCCCCGTCGCCAGTGTATTATGTTGTGCTCTTATTGTACTGCGGGTTGTCCATTATGTCAAATTTACACCAAGGATTGTCCTGCTTGCCTCCTGGGCAACCCATGGTACACTCAGGCGCAGTTCCTATTTCCTCATATACCCATTTACTCACACAGGAGGCAAGACCGATGGCACAGATTTTCCTGGACACGGCGAAACTGGACGAGATCCGCGAGGCCGCCAGTTGGGGTATCCTGGACGGCGTGACGACCAACCCCACGCTGATGATGCGGGCCGGCACAGCCGATCTAAAGGCCAACACGCTCAAGATCGTGGAGATGGTGCAGGGGCCGGTGAGCGCCGAGGTGGTCCGCACCGACACGGCGGGGATGATCGAGGAGGCGCGGGAGATCCTCGCCTGGTCGGAGCACGTCTACGCCAAGATCCCGATCACCGTCGAGGGGCTGAAGGCGATGCGAGAGATCTCCGCGTGGCCCAACGGGCGCATCAACGCCACGTTGATCTTTTCTCCAGTCCAGGCCTACCTGGTGGCAAGGGCGGGGGCCAGTTTTGCCTCCATCTTCGTGGGCCGGATAGACGACGCAGGGCTGGACGGAATGGAAGTGGTGCGGCAGACGCGGGAGATCTTTGACAATTATGGCTTCGACTGCCAGGTGTTGGCGGCCAGCATCCGCACCACGACGCACGTCGTGGAGGCCCTGCTGGCGGGGGCCGACATCATCACCCTGCCCTTCGACGTGCTGCAGAGAATGGTCCGCAGCCCGTTCACCGATGCGGGGCTGGCGAGTTTCCAGGCCGATTGGGCCAAAGTGGCGAAGTGAGCAATGGATGGAAGGGTATTGGCGTCAGGCCAGTTGTAAAGGGTTACTGAGCCTCGGCGCCCGCGATGACGATTGTGTACTCTCCCCGAGCCTCGGAATCGCCCAGTTGCGCCAGTAGCTCGGACAGGGTGCCCCTGGCGACGTTCTCAAACATCTTGGTCAGTTCGTTGGCCAGCGCCGCCGGACGATCGCCCAACACTTCCAGGGCGTCCTTGAGAAACGCCTTCAATCTGTACGGGCTCTCGTAGAAGATGAGCGTGTAGGGGGAGTCTTTGTCCTCCTCCAGAAAGCGGCGCCGCTTGCCGGACTTGCGGGGCGGGAAACCCCGAAAGATAAAGGAGTGTGCAGGCAGTCCCGAGAGGACCAGGGCCATAACGAAGGCGGTGGGGCCTGGGATCATGGTCACCGGCACGCCAGCCCGAATGGCCCGCTGGACCAGCGAGAAGCCCGGATCGGAGATGCCGGGGGTGCCGGCGTTGGAGACCAGGGCGACCGACTTGCCCTCCGCGATGTGCCGCATGATCTCATACCCCGCCTGCTCTTCGTTGTACTCGTGGAAGGAGACCTGGGGCTTTTTGATGCCAAAGTGCTTGAGCAGCAGGCCGGTCTTGCGCGTGTCCTCGCTGGCCACGAGATCCACCTGGCGCAAGACTTCCAGCGCGCGCAGGGTGATGTCGGACAGGTTGCCGATGGGTGTGGAAACCAGGTACAACATCCTTACTCCAGTTCACCGCACTCGTACAGGATGAGGGAGACCGCCACCACGGCCGCCGTCTCGGCGCGGAGGATGCGCGGCCCCAACGTGACGGGCCGCGCGCCGTGGGCTTTGGCCAGCGCAACCTCATCCCCGGCAAAACCCCCTTCAGGCCCGACGAACAAGGCAACCGAAACCGGGCCACGCTGCTCCTCCTTCGCCGCAGCCAGAGTAGCGCGCAGGCCAGCGTCCTTCTCCTCCTCCCACGGGATCAGGGACAGGTCGAATCCCCCCATCCCGGCCACGGCCTGCTCGAACCTGACCACCGGGTGCACGACCGGCAACCGCCCCCGGCGAGATTGCTCGGCGGCTTCGACGACGATCCGTCGCCAGCGCTGGATCTTGCTACCCGAGACACCCTGCGGGTGGCTGACGATCGTCCGCTGCGAAATCACAGGCACGAATGCGGCGACGCCGATCTCGGTGCATTTCTGCAGCACCCACTCCAGGTTGTCCCGCTTGAGCAGGCTCTGGAAGAGCGTCAGGCGGATGCGGGGTTCTGCGCTGGCCGGCCGCCGCTCCAGGATTTCGCCGCTGGCCTCCGTCCGCCCGACCTGCGTCAACCTGACCTCGAACTCCCAGCCGCTATCGTCCAACACGACGATTGTGTCTCCCGCACGCATGCGCAGCACGGCACTGATCTGGTGCGCGACGTCGCCTCGCAGCACCACCTGCGTGCCCTGGAATGCGCCGGGAGAAACGAAGAAGCGCTGCATCTTACCCTACCTGCCGCGCCGCCGTCGAACGGGCGGCGCTGGGGCACTTCCCAGCACCGGCTCTTTCAGGCCGGTGCGCTTCCCGTCGAACGGGCGGCGCTGGGGCACTTCCCAGCACCGTCTCTTTCAGGCCGGTGCGCTTCCCGTCGAACAGGCGGCGCTGGGGGGAGTCCGCTTTGTCGGCACAGAAGACCAATTCGCTCTCAAACTCGAGCTCCACCACCGGCCACCCTGTCCCCGCGATTAGACCGGCGAAGAACCGGCGGTAATGGTCCGCCAGCGAGCGGCCGCCGTGAAAACTGACCGTCGGGAACGAAACGACGAGATAGCGCACCCGCAGCGCTTCAAGCAAGGCCAGGCCGAGCCGGCCATAGTTCTGCTCGAAACGAGGCAGTTCCTTCAGGAACAGGGCAACGTCGGCTGTTTCCTGCGGGAAGTGGAGCGCCACGTCCTGGACTTTCGCCAGGGGGGATAGCCCCTGGAGCGAAAAGTACGTGTTGATAAAATGGACCCTGCGCTCGTGAATGTCGTAGGCGTGATACTGAACGGTGGCCGGCAGCCCCATCCAGGGGAACGTGAGCGGGTTCAGTGCACAGGCCACGTCCAGAATGGCGCCCGGTTTCCCGGTCACGCGGAATATCTCGCCGTAGAACCGGTCGAGGATCGGCAACCGCTCGCGGGTGGAAACGTGGGCAGACAGGACGTGCACACAGGTCTCCCGGACGGCCAGCGGGCTACCGGATTGGAAGGCGGCCTTCAAGGCGGCCTCGCCCGCATCGTAGTCGGGATCGCCGACGTAAGGGGCCATGATGTGATGCAACCGTTCGCGGACCGCCTGCTCGATCTTTTTCCTCGTCTTGTGGCGACTCGCTGCGGCCCTGGCCAGTTCGCGGATCGTCCCCTCGTAGGTATCCCGGTACTTTTTTGAGGCCTTGATGGAGGCGACGATGGCCTCGATTTCTGGCTCCACGTCAATCGGCATAGCGCTTAGGTGCTCCCTCACCTTTTGGGTGCCCCTCACCTTTGACTCTGCTCTGGCCCCCGTCCCCGGGGGCCACTTGGGTGCCCCTCTTGGTGATCAGAAAGGCCAGTTCAGTGGCAAACTCGAACCGCTGGATGGACCAGGGCTGGCCCCGGACCAATTCGCGGAACCTGGCCTCATAGTTCTCGACCATGCCCTTGCTCCGCCCACCCAGGCTGTGCACCGGGAAGGAAACCAGCAGGTGATGCGCGCGGATCGCTTCCAACAGCCGGCCTCCGGCCGTCTTGTCCACCTGTTCGAGACAGGGGATGGCCTTGAGGATCAACGCCAGGTCTGCCGCTTGTCCGGGCGGAGATTGGATGACGTCACACGGTTGCGCCTGGCCCTGGACGCCGAGCAGGGGCAGAGCATCCTGGATGAAACGGACCAGGCCTGTGTAGACGTCGTACGCGTAGTAAGTGGCACCCTCATCCAGCGACATCCAGGGGATGGCCAGCGGATTGAGGCCACAGGCCACGTCCAGCACGACCCGCAGCGGCCGTATCCCAGCCAGCGTCGTGGCGTAGAACTGGTCGAGGATCTCGATGCGCTCTTGAGTGGACGAGTGCTTCGCCATCCATTTCTGGCACACCTGGCGCAACACAGCGCTATCTCCGGAGGCGCTGGCCTGCTCGAGTTCCTCCAGTGCCCGCGCGTAGTCTATCCTGGCCTCGAAGTAAGCACTGCCGACCTGATGCAGCTTGTTCTTGGTGGCTTTGAGCGCTTCCCGCGTGCTGCGGCGCACGGCCAACTCGCGCCGGCCGATGTGCCTGACCAGTTCCTCGCACACGTTCCGGTATTTCGGGCTTTTCAGCACGGCGACCACCAATTGATCGAGTTGGGTTTCTGTCTCACTCATAGTCGGGCCAACCTTCACCCCTGGTTTCTGAACTCAGGCCGGCCATCAATTGGGCCATGAACCGGACGTTGTGGAGCGTGGCCAACCGCTGCCCCAGGCTATCGTTCACGTCAAACAGGTGGTGGAGATAGCCCAGCGAATAGCGGGTACAACACAGGCAGTCGCAGAAGGGGGAGACAGGCCGGGTGGCCTTGACGTGTTTCTTGTCCTGGACGTAGACGTAGGAGAACCAGTCGCCTGCCAACTCGGAGCGGGACGGGTCTACGTTGAAGGCGTAGAGCCGGCCGTGCCGGGCATCGCGGGTGGGCATGGCGCTATCGAACAGTGCGTACCCGAGCTGGACGCACCGGACGATGCTGGCCGGATGGCCGATGCCCAGCCCGTGCAGGGGAAGAAAGGCCGGCACCAGTTCGCGGGTGTAGGCAATCACGTCCACCAGCAGGTTGCCCTGGCGGTCCAGCGGCCAGCCGCCATAGCCAAACCCGTCGAACCCGATTTCCAACAGTGCTTCGGCACAGCGCTGGCGCAACTCGCGCGAACCCCCGCCCTGAATCACGGCAAAGAGCAGGGGGCACTGGTCCGGCGGGATGGCCCGTTGATCCACGATGCGCCGGAACTCTTCCTTGCCGCGACGTGCCCAGGCAATCGTTCGCTGGACCGACTCCACCTGGGTCTCGAACGGGTCGTCCACGTGAGTGCAATCGTCGAGGCAAAAGATCACGTCGGCCCCGTAGGCCAGTTGAAGTTGAACCGTCTTTTCCGGCGAGAGATTGAACGTGCGGCCGGATCCTTCTGCCTTGAAACGGATGCCCTTGTCGGTCAGTTGGCCGTACTTGACGTTCTGCCGGATCAACGAATAGGCCTGGAAGCCGCCCGAGTCGGTCACGATGGGGCGCTGCCAGCCGCACATGCGGTGCAGGCCCCCCAAGGCCCGGATGGTAGAGGAGCCAGGGTGCTGCATCAAGTGGAAGGTGTTCATAACCACGGCCTGGACCTCGCAGCGCACCAGGTCCAGCGAGTCCACGGAACGGACGACGCCCAGCGTAGCATCGGGCAAGAAGGCCGGCAAGGGCAACTGGCCGTGCGGCAAACGCAGTACGGTCTGGGCTGGCTTCACCCCCACTCCTTTTCTGGCCTGGTGCATCGTGTGCTACCCTACCGCCTGTGGATCCAGTCCTGCTCGCTCCAGGATCAACCGCATGTCTTCTCTGCTCTCATCCAGGCTATAGTGCAGAGGGATCCCCCTCTGACGAATGATGTCGTGCATATCGTAGAGCGGCACACCGGCGATTTCGGCCGCTCGAGCCTTGGTGATCTGGCCCTCGCGATACAGCCGGATTGCGTGTTCCAACTTCGACCAGGGCATCTTCCTTGTTCCTTCGCTTTCCCTCCAACACCGCTTCCCTGAATATAACCTACTCTACCCTTCTACGCAAATCATAGGGAAGAGAGCAATCCGGTTCTGGATTTGACGATGTGGCCCATCAGATGTATAATATAAATGTTAAAACACTCCTCGGTAGCTCAATTGGCAGAGCGGCCGGCTGTTAACCGGTTGGTTGTAGGTTCGAGTCCTACCCGAGGAGCCAACAAGGATCCAGAGCACAACGGCCCGGTCTGATCAGCCGGGCCGTTGGCTTCCAGGAATTGACTACGAGCCCTTGGAGCCACACTTGAGGTATTGGTCCCGTTTCCTCATTTGCTCATTCACCCGCCTCCTACACCGCATCCGGCCAGCCCACCTGATCCTGGCAGCGCTGATACTCCTCATCCTGTGGGCCGCCGGACCTACCCCCGTCGAGATCCCCCTCGGCCCATCCCAGCAGGTGGTGACTACGAACCCCATCGTCGGCGTCCATACCCGCCTCACCGACGAAGTGGAGGAATGGAAGATCCAGCACACGCTGCAGATGGTGCGCGAGATGGGGGCCCCCTGGGTCGTCGAATACTTCCCCTGGCCCTACATCGAGCCTGAGGAGGGCGAGTTCACCTGGGACCACAGCGACCTGGTGGTCGAGCACGCCGAGCACCAGGGGCTGACCCTGATCGCCCGGCTGGGCTGGGTGCCGGCGTGGGCACGCCCCAAGCCCGCAGAGCAAGAGACCACTCTCACCTACCTGGACGCCGAGCACTACGCCGACTTTGCCAATTTCGTGGCCGCCTTCGTCGCGCGTTACCGGGGGCGCGTGGACCACGTCATCGTGTGGAACGAACCCAACCTCAGTTTCGAGTGGGGCTACCGGCCGGTGGATCCCGCAGGGTACGTCGAACTGCTGCGGACGGTCTACCCCCGCGCCCACCAGGCCAACCCCGACGTGGTCGTGCTGGCGGGCGCGCTGGCCCCCACGCTGGAGCCGGAGGGGAGCGCGGCGGGCTTGAGCGACCTGGCCTACCTGGAGCGCATGGTCCAGGCCGGCGCTGCACCCTACTTTGACGCGCTGGCCGTCCACGCCTATGGATTAAAGTCCCCACCGGAGGCCCCCCCGGCCCCCGATACGATCAACTTCCGCCGCATCGAACTGCTGTATCAGGTCCTGGTCGCCCACGGCGACGGGGACAAGCCGGTCTACGTGACCGAAGCGGGCTGGAACGACCACCCGCGCTGGGCCAACGCCGTCCGCCCTGCGCAGCGCATCGCGTACACGATCGGCGCGTACGAGTGGGCCCGCCAGCACTGGCCGTGGTGCCAATGCGTGGCCATGTGGGCCTTCCGCTACCCCGCCTCGACCCTCAGTTATCAGGACTATTACGCTTTCGTGACCGCGGACTTTGAGCCGAGGGTGATCTACCTGGAAGTACGGAACTATGCCCGCGGGGCGAAGACCGCGGATTGATCAGGCCGGGGGTCTATTCCTCAGGCACGCGCGGCACGGCCACGTTGAACCAGAACACCCCTGTCCGAGGGCGCCAGCGTAGAGCAAGAAATGATTGCGCCCTTGGGCGGACGTGGTACAATAGCCGCGCGTATAGCCCAAGGAGAACATTGTGACCTTCAGACATTCCAAGAGTTCAACGGAGAGGCCGGGGCAGGCCCCTCGGCTCGGCTCGGGGCAGGCCCGGCCCCTTTCACGCCGTACCTTCATCGGGCTGAGCATCGGCACTCTGGCTGCATGGCTGGCTGGCTGCCGCGGCGCAGCCGTAGACCCCACCATTCCTGTCCCCCCCACGTTCGTGGCATCCCTTCCATCCTCTCCCTCCCTATCCCCAACCGTGACCCCGCTTCCACCCACCTACACTCCTGTGCCGGCCACCTCCGCAATCCCCAATCCGCAATCCGCAATCCCCAGTCCGCAATCCGCGAGCCGGCCGGCACTCCTGGCCCATTGGCCTGCCACGGCCACCAGCCGCGTCGTGGTCGTACGTCACGCCGGGGTGTGGGCTGGTGCTGCACCCGACGCAGGGATCGTGCTCCAGATGCTCGATGCCGGCGTCAGCGCCCTCACGGACACCTCCGACGCGCTGGCCGTCTGGCGCACGCTGTTCGATCCCGGTGACCAGGTGTTGCTCAAGGTCAACTGCATCTCCTCCGGCGGCCCGACCCAGCCGGCCGTGGCCTACGCCGTGGCCCAGCGGCTGCAGGAGGTGGGGCTCGTGCCTGAAAACATCCTGATCTTCGATCGCACTAGCGGTGAGTTGGCTGCCGCGGGCTATGCGATCAACGAAGGGGGACCGGGGATCCAATGTCACGGCGCACAGGGCAAGGGAACGGAGGCCGCACTGACCCAGGCCACCGTGCGCTTCTACCAGGAACTGGACGGTTGCACCGCCATCATCAACGTTCCTACCCCCAAACAGCACGGCAGCGCAGGGGTGAGCGTGGCTATGAAGAACCACTATGGGTCGGTAGACCGGCCGGGGGCGCTGCACGGCAACTGGTGCGATCCGGCCATCGCCGAACTCAACGCCCAGCCCACCATCCGCGACAAGACGCGCCTGCTCGTCGGCGCCGCGCTCAACGTGAGCCCCGGCAACTGGGAACGGCCCGAGCGGGAGAACGCGCTCCTGCTCTCGTTCGATCCCGTGGCGCTCGACACGGTCGGGCGCGACGTCCTGGTACGCCACTTGCAGGATAAGGGCCGCGACGCAGGCTACCTGATCGAGGGGGCTCGTCACCTCACCACTGCCCAGGCGCTGGAACTGGGCGCCACCGACGCGGGCCTGATTGACCTGCGCGAGATCGTCCTGGAGTAGAACAACAGATGAACGATCCGACCAACAGCACACAGGACCGACAGGTGTTACGGGGGCTGGCTGCCCAGGTGGCGGAACTGGCTGCCCGGCCTGTCGAGCAGGAGAAGCGCGCTCTGTGGTACCGGCACAATGCGCTGGAGCCAACGCGCCCACTCATCTTCTGCGACCCCGAGAACAGTTGGAACGAGATCATCCCGCCCGCGCAACTCGAGTGCGAGGGGGAATTGGCCCGTGGGTGGGAGGTGACCCTCCGCAAGGAGATCTTTTGGGGCGAGGCCCTGGGCGACGACCGGGTCATTGAGCCCTATTTTAACGTGCCCCACGTCTACACCGAAAGCGACTGGGGCATGCACGAGACCAGGACCGGCGGCCAGGACGGCGGGTCTTACGTGTGGGACGCGCCGCTGAAGAGTTACGCCGACCTGGACCGGTTGCACTTTCCCCAGATTGCCGTAGATGATGAGGCCACGGATCGAGTGCTCGACCTGGCCCGCGAGACGCTGGGCGACCTGCTGACCGTGCGGCTGAAGACCACGTGGTGGTGGTCGGTGGGGATGACGTGGCTGCTGATCCGCCTGCGCGGACTGGCGCAGATCATGTACGACATGTTCGACCATCCGGACGGACTGCATCGCCTGATGGCGTTCCTGCGCGACGGACATCAGGCCAGGCTGGATTTCCTGGAGCAGAACGGGCTGCTGAGCCTGAACAACGATGGCTCCTACGTAGGGTCGGGCGGATTCGGCTGGACGCACGAGTTGCCGCAGCCAGATTTCGACGGCCACGTCCGCACCCGCGATCTGTGGGCGCTGGCCGAGAGCCAGGAGACGGTGGGCATCTCTCCGCACATGTTCGCCGAGTTCGTCTTCCCGTATCAACTGCCCCTCCTGGAGCGCTTTGGGTTGAGTTGTTACGGTTGCTGTGAACCACTCGACAAGCGCTGGCCCATCGTGGAGCAGATCCCCAACCTGCGCCGGGTCTCCGTGTCGCCCTGGTCCGAGCGGGCCCAGATGGCCGAGAGGCTGGGAAGCCGCTACGTTTACTCGATGAAGCCCTCGCCCACCGACCTGGCCATGGACACGTTCGACGAAGAGCGCATCCGCGCCGAGTTGCGAGCGGCGTTGCGCGCCACGCGCGATTGCCGGGTGGAGGTGATCATGAAGGACAACCACACGATCCGCAACGATCCGCAGCGGGTAGTCCGCTGGGTGCAGATCGCGCGCCAGGAGGCCAAAGCGCTGCAGTAGTAACGACTTTAGTCGTTGTTGGCGGAAGAAGCGACTGAAGTCGCTACTACGAACATGCTCATTTCTGCTCGTAGCCCCCGTCCCGGGGGCGCCATTGAGGAGAAAACGATGCCGACACGCATTGTGCTGGTCCGCCACGGCCAGACGGCCTGGAATAAGGATGTGCGCTTCCGGGGCCGGGCCGACGTGGCGTTGGACGAGTTCGGGTTACGGCAAGCGGAGGCGACCGGGCGCACCATGGCTGCCCGCTGGCCGGTCGTGGCGGTCTACGCCAGCCCCATGCGCCGTGCGATGCAGACTGCCGAGGCCGTTGCGCGCGCCCACGGGCTGGTCGCCCATCCATTGGAGGGGCTGCTGGACGTTGACTTTGGGCAGTGGCAGGGGCTGTCGCCCGAGGAGGTGTCGCAGCGCTACCCCGACCTTTATCGGGCCTGGGTGGAGGCCCCTCACACCGTCCATTTCCCCGGTGGGGAGAGCCTCGACGACGTGCGGAAGCGGATTATGGCGGGCCTGAATGAGGTAGTTGGCCGCCACCCTGGGCAGGCCGTCGCGCTGGTCTCCCACACCGTCGCCAACCGGGTGCTCTTGTGCGCCATTCTGGGGCTGGGCAACGATCACTTCTGGCGGCTGGGACAGGACACCTGCGCGGTGAACGTCTTCGACGTGGAGGAGGACGGCACGTTCACCCTCCTGCTGCTGAACGATACGTGCCACCTGCAGGGGCTCGCTGAATAGCCTCAGGAGGCCACACGATGCCTGCCAATCGAGATCTATTGCGCCAACTCTCAAAGGATGAGTTGATTGACCTGCTGGAGGACGCCGCCAGGAACTGGCTGGCGCACGATGGGCTGTGGTTTCTGGCGGTCGAAGAGCAGTGCGATATGGAGACGGCCATCGAACTGGACCGGCGCGCCTGGGAGCAGTTCACCGTCATCGAGGCCAAACGCATCATGAGCCGGCTGGGGATGAAGCCGGGCGGCGGCCTCCCCGCGCTCAAGCGTGCCCTGCAATACCGCCTCTACGCCTACATCAACGTGCAGGAGACGCTCGACCTTAGCGGCCTGGCCGCCAGTGGCCTGGCCGCCGACGAGCGCACCATCGTCTTTCGGATGAACGACTGTCGCGTGCAGTCCGCGCGCAAGCGCAAAGGACTGCCCGATTTCCCCTGCAAGCCGGTGGGGCTGGTAGAATACGAGTACTTTGCCCGCACCATAGATCCCCGCATCCGCACCCGCTGCATCGCCTGCCCGCCCGACCCGCATCCCGAGGAGTACTGGTGTGCGTGGGAGTTTACGCTCGTGGATGAGTGATGGACGCACGGCAACGCTTTCTGGAGACGATGCAATACGGCGCGCCGGACCACGTGCCCTACGTGGATGAGGACGTCCGCGAAGAGACGCTGGCCCGTTGGTACCGGGAGGGCTTTCCTCACGGCCGGACGGTGGCCGAGGTGTTCGACCTCGACTGCTGGGAGGTCTTTGGTGCACGGGAGGAGGTCGCGCTCGATCTCTACCCACACCCGGACTTTACCGGTCGCCTCCAGGGGCGGGCCGACGTCGAGCGCTGGAAGCGGGCACACGATCCGGCGCGGCCGCGCCGCTACCCGCGCGGCTGGTCTCGCCACGTTCAACGCTGGGCCAAGCGCACTCATCCTTTGGGGATGCGGGTCTGCCGGGGCTTTCTCCTCTCGCTCATGGTCGGGGCCTGGGAGGGCCTGACCGACCTGCTGTACATGATTTACGACGCGCCGGACCTGGTGGCCGGGATGACCGGTTTTCTGGCCGATTTCCTGGTCGAGGTGCTCACCCCTGCCCTGGAGGCGGTGCAGTTCGACTACGCCCTGTTCGACGAGCCGATCGCCTCGAACACGGCGCCGGTCGTCGGCCCCGACCTCTTCGGTCGCTTCATGCAGCCCCTTTACCGGCGGCTGTGCGACCTGCTCGAGGCCCACGGCGTAGGGGTGCGCATCCTCGACAGCCATGGCCAGGTGCGGGAACTCATTCCGGTCGTGCTGGAGGCCGGCATCAACACGCTGTGGATCGGCAATACCGGCCCGGCGGGCCTGGACTACGTGGCGCTGCGGCGGGAGTACGGGCGCGACCTGCGGCTCATCGGCGGAATTGACGTGCGGGTGTTGGAGGCGGACCCGGCCGCGATCGAGGCGGAGATCATGCGGGTCGTGCCGCCGCTCCTGGAGCAAGGCGGAACCGTGCCGATGGTAGACGGGCGGGTGCGCGAGTACGTGCCCTACGGGAACTACCGGGCATATCGAGAGTTGATCCGCCGACTGGCGGAGCGAGGATAGACATGAGTGGACTAGCCCCCGGGGACGGGGGCCAGAGCAGAGTCAGTGGGCTGCCCCCGGCGACGGGGGCCAGAGCAGAGTCAGTGGGCTGCTCCCGGCGACGGGGGCCAGAGCAATGAGAGCACCGGAATCATATCAGGACGGGTGGTCCGATGTCCCGATGTCCCGATGTACCCATCGGCCCCCATCGGCCCCCATCGGCGTACACCCGAAAGGAGAACCATCAGCATGGGAAATACAGGTACAAAACAGACCATTATTGGGCCGGCGCTGCCCAACATTCCATGGGAAGACAAGCCGGCCGACTGCCACGACGTGGTGTGGCGTTCGAGCCGCAACCCCATCATTCCGCGCGACCTGATCCCCAGTTCGAACAGCATCTTTAACAGTGCCGTCGTGCCGTTCGAGGGCGCTTATGCGGGGGTCTTTCGCTGCGACGACCGGCGGCGCTTCATGCAACTTCACAGCGGGAAGAGCCAGGACGGGGTGCGCTGGGAGATCCAGAACGAGCGCATCCATTGGATCTGCGACGACCCCGACGTCGGACAATGGGTATATGGGTACGACCCACGGGTATGCTGGATCGAGGACCGCTACATCGTCACGTGGTGCAACTGCTACCACGGGCCGACCATCGGCGTGGGGTATACCTACGATTTCGAGAAATTCTACCAGTTGGAGAATGCCTTCCTGCCCTACAACCGGAACGGCGTCATGTTCCCCAGGAAGATCAACGGCAAGTTCGCCCTGCTGAGCCGCCCCAGCGACCGGGGACATACGCCGTGGGGGGACATGTTCTACAGCGAAAGCCCCGACCTGTGCCACTGGGGGCATCATCGCTTCGTGATGGGCGCGAAAGATGGCTGGCAGAGCACCAAGGTCGGCGCCGGCCCCATCCCGATCGAGACGACGGAGGGGTGGTTGCTCATTTATCACGGCGTGCTGACCTCGTGCAACGGGTTCGTGTACAGTGCTGGTGCCGCCTTGTTGGACATGGACCAGCCGTGGAAGGTGATGTACCGGACCGCGCCGTACATCATCTCACCGCAGAAACTGTACGAGTGCGTCGGCGACGTACCGAACGTGGTCTTCCCCGGTGCGGCGCTGTGCGATGGACCCACCGGGCGCATCGCCATCTACTACGGGGCGGCGGATACCGTCACCTGCCTGGCATACACGCAGGTGGATGAACTGATCGAGTTCGTCAAGGCGAACTCGGCAGTCTGAGAGGAAAAAGCAGACATGGGACCTGACGACCGATCACTCAATGGGATGGCCGCCTCTGCTCGTAGCCCCCGTCCCGGGGGCGCCATTTGTGATTCCACGTTCGTGTGGCAGGACTTTTCCCGGCCCATCGAAGAGCGCGTGGAGGACCTGGTCTCCAGGCTGACGTTGAAGGAGAAGGTCCTCCAGATGGTGTACGACGCACCGGCGATCGAGCGGCTGGGTATCCCCGAGTACAACTGGTGGAACGAATGCCTGCACGGGGTGGGACGGGCGGGAGTGGCCACCGTCTTCCCGCAGGCCATCGGCCTGGCCGCCACCATGAACCGCGACCTGGTGCACCGCGTCGCGGTGGCCATCTCGGACGAAGCGCGCGCCAAGCACCACGAAGCGGTCCGGCAAGGGGTGCGCGACATTTACACGGGCCTGACCTTCTGGTCGCCGAACGTCAACGTCTTCCGCGATCCCCGCTGGGGGCGGGGCCAGGAGACCTACGGCGAGGACCCCTATCTCACGGCCCGGCTGGGCGTGGCCTTCGTGAAAGGGCTGCAGGGAGACGACGTGGGCCAGAGCCAGCCCGGTCCTTATTATCTCAAACTCGTGGCGACGCCCAAGCATTACGCCGTGCACAGCGGGCCGGAGCCAGCCCGCCACCACTTTGATGCGCAGGCGGACGAGCGGGACCTGCGGGAGACGTACCTGCCCGCCTTCGAGGCCTGCGTGAAGGAAGGCGGAGCCGTCTCGGTGATGGGGGCCTACAACCGCACCAACGGCGAGCCTTGCTGCGCCAGCCCGACCTTGCTGGAGCGCATCCTGCGCCAGGAGTGGGGATTTGATGGCTACGTGGTCTCCGACTGCGGCGCCATCCGCGACATCTATGCGCACCACCAGGTGGTGAACACCGCGGCAGAGGCGGCCGCGCTGGCCGTCCAGGCCGGCTGTGACCTCAACTGTGGCGAGACTTACCCCGCGCTGGTGGAGGCCGTGGAGCAGGGGCTGATCTCGGAGGAAGCGATTGAGCGGGCCGTCAAGCGGCTCTTTACGGCCCGCTTCCGCCTGGGGATGTTTGACCCGCCCGAGCGGGTGGCCTACGCCCACATCCCTTACCAGGTGAACGACTCTCCGCAGCACCGGGCGCTGGCGCTCCAGGCGGCGCGGGAGTCCATCGTCCTGCTCAAGAACGAGGGGAGCCTCTTGCCTCTGCGCAAGGACCTGGAATCCATCGCCGTCATCGGCCCCAACGCCGACGACCTGCAGGTGCTCCTGGGCAACTACAACGGCACGCCGTCGCGGGCGGTCACGCCGCTAGAGGGCATCCGCAAGAAGATTTCGCCCACCACCAGGCTCTACCATGCGCGCGGTTGCGAAATCGCCGACGGTGTGCCCCCACTCGTGGCCATCCCGTCCGCCTGCCTGCGCCCGGCAGACCCCGACGCGCACCAGACCGGGCTGACGGGGGCCTATTACGATAGCGCGGGTGAGTACACTCGACTGGAGATGGCGGGAGAGCCTGCCTTCACGCGGGTGGACCCTGGAGTGGATTTCACCTGGAAAAGCGCCACGCCGCTGAACGGAAGCCAGGCCGAACCCTTTGCGGTGCGCTGGACAGGCTCGCTCGTCCCCCCTGTCAGCGGGAGGTACCGGCTCGGCGTCAGCGGCTTCAGCGGGTACTCGCTCTACCTGGACGGCGAACTCGTGGTGGAGTATCGGGGCATCCACCACGCGATCACCAGGACCCAGGAGGTAGAACTGGAGGCCGGCCGCTTCTACGACCTGCAGCTGGACTACGCGAACCGCAGCCTGGATCCGCAAATACAACTCTTGTGGTCGGTCCCAGGGACGGACGTGCTGGGAGACCCGCTGGAAGCGGCCCGCAAGGCCCAGGTGGTGGTCATGGTGATGGGCCTCTCTCCGGCGCTGGAAGGGGAGGAGATGCCGGTCCAGGTGGCCGGCTTCGAGGGCGGCGACCGCACCGACATCCGGCTGCCCCGCCCGCAGGAGGCGCTGCTGCAGCGCATCCAGGCCCTGGGCAAGCCGGTGGTGTTGGTGCTACTGAACGGGAGCGCCCTGGCCGTGAACTGGGCGGCGGAGCACACCCCGGCCATCGTGGAAGCCTGGTATCCGGGGCAGGCGGGCGGAGAAGCGATCGCCGACGTGCTGTTCGGCGACACCAACCCGGCCGGGCGGCTGCCGGTCACGTACTACAGATCACTGGAAGACCTGCCTCCGTTCGAGGACTACCGGATGGAAGGCCGGACCTATCGCTATTTCCGGGGGGAGCCGCTGTTCCCCTTCGGCCACGGGTTGAGTTATACGACCTTCGCCTACCGCAACCTGCAACTCAGTGCAGAGACCATCGCACTGGACGAAGCGGACGCGGGTGCGTCCGACATGGATGGGCCCGTGCTCACCGCCAGTGTGGAGATACAGAACACGGGCCAGCGCGCCGGCGACGAGGTGGTCCAGTTGTACGTGAGCGACGTCGAGGCGTCGGTGCCGGTGCCCATCCGGCAGTTGCAGGGATTCGCGCGCATCCACCTGGGGCCTGGCGAGACGAAGCGGGTAACGTTCACGCTGACACCTCGGCAACTGTCGTTGGTTGACGAGGCGGGACGGCGGGTGGTCGAGCCTGGAAAGTTCCAGGTCGCGGTGGGCGGGCGCCACCCCTGCCCAGAGGACCTGACCGGCAGCACAGAGGTCTTGATCGGGACGGTTGAGGTTAGATGAAGGGTGACCTGCTCCTGGTGCTCGATTTTGGGGGCACCAAGCACACCGCGGCCGTAATCGCCGCGGGTGAGCAGGAGTGGCGGGCCTGCCGGCGGGTGTTCTCCTCGCCCGGCGCCGATGCGGCCTACGATCGGGCGACCATGCGCGCGCTGGCCGGGGAACTGCTGGCCGGGGAACGGCCAGCGGCGGTCGGGGTCAGTTTCGGCGGGCCGGTGGACGCCCGCACCGGCGTGGTGCGTCTTTCGCACCACGTGCCGGGCTGGGAGAACACGCCCCTGCGTGAGATGCTGGAGGCGGAGTTTGGCGCCCCCGCCAGCGTGGACAACGATGCCAACGTGGCCGCGCTGGGCGAGCATCGTTTCGGCGCCGGCCAGGGTACAGAGAGCCTGATGTACATCACGGTCAGCACTGGCGTCGGCGGCGGCTGGGTCCTCAACGGGCAACCCTGGCGGGGGGCCGAGGGGATGGCCGGCGAGATCGGGCACACGGTGGTGGACCCGCATGGGCCGCTCTGCCTGTGCGGCAAGCGCGGGTGCGTGGAGCGGCTGGCCTCGGGGCCGTACATCGCGCAGCGGGCCCGCGAGTGGCTGGAAACGCAGCCGGAGCGGGGCCAGGTCCTGCGGGAACTGGCGGGGCACGACTTGCAGGCGGTGACCGCCCAACTGGTGAGCCAGGCGGCGGCCCAGGGGGACGGACTGGCCTGGGAGGCGCTGGAGGTGGCGGCCTGGGCGCTGGGCGTGGGGATCGGCAACGCAGCCAACCTGGTGAACCCGCAGCGCTTCATCCTGGGCGGAGGCGTGACCAAGGCGGGGGAGTGCTTCTGGGAGGTGGTCCGGCGCACCGCCCGCCAGACGGCGCTGCCGGAGGTCCATTTCGAGGTGGTGCCCGCCGCGCTGGGGGACGATGCGCCGCTGTGGGGTGCGCTGGCGCTGGCTGAAGACTGCTTCGCCAGTTGAGGATGCACTGTACAATTGCCTTCCAGCGCAGAGGGAGCGGACTGTTGTCCGTGTGGAGCGTCAGAAGGAGGCATTGGGATGAGCCACATGCATAGATGGATTGCAGCCCTGATGGACAACCTGGATGCCCAGGTTGACGAGCAGACCAGGACAAGCGTGCTGGAAAACTGTGGCCGGGCCTGTATTCCCCGTAGCTTCGTTGAGAAGGCCGTGGCCTGCAGGCGCCGGACGGAGGACTTGGACGGGTTTCTGAACGAACTGGGGAAGATGTGGAGCCACCTGCACAGAGACGGCGACAACGTCTACGTGATTTACGATGCCTGCTACTGCTCTCTGGTCAAAGGATATCCTGGGCAACTGTCACCTATCTTCTGCAACTGCTCTCGCGGCTGGATCAAAGAACTGTTTGAGAAAGCGTTGGAGAGGCCCATAGAGGTAGAACTCGAGCAGTCTATCAAGCAAGGGGATCCGGTCTGCAAGTTCCTGGTCCGCCTGTGACGCAGACTGTTGTCCGCTCGGAGCGTCAGAGGGTCCAGAAGGGTGTGAGAAACGAGATATTGTGTAGGGAGGAGGCAAGAGATGCTAGACCTGATCAAGAAGCGACGCAGCATTCGCAAGTATACCGCCGAGCCGGTCTCCGACGAGGACGTCAGAGTGCTGCTGGAGGCGGCCATGGCTGCGCCGTCGGCCGACAACATCCAGCCCTGGGAGTTCGTCGTGGTGAGGGAGGTGGCCTTGCGGCGGCGGCTGGCCGAGACCCACCCCTGGGCCTATATGTGCGCGGACGCGCCGGTGGTGTTCGCCATCTGTGGACACGAGCGCCACTCTGACCACTGGGTGGAGGATACGAGCGCGGCGACGGAGAATTTGCTCCTGGCGGCCGCCGGGCTCGACCTGGGTACGGTGTGGGTCGGAGTGTACCCGACTCCCTCATCCGAGGAGCACGTGCGGAGCGCGCTGGGCATCCCGCGCGATTTGCGCGTCCTGTGCCTGGTGCCGGTGGGGCACCCGGCCGAGTCCAGGCCGCCCCATACCAAGATGGACGAGCGCAAGGTGCATTACGAACGGTATTGAAGGGAGATAATAACAGCCAGAGGAACGCCGCGATACCTGGCCAGCGCCGGGAAGCGTTCGATCAAGCGATCGTCAATCTTGGGCTCTCTCCAGTCTTCGATGCGCAGGCCGAACTCTTGACATAGACGCCAGTAGTCTTCGAACAGATGCGGGTAACACCGGATGTAATATTCCTGTCCCGTGTCATCGAAGAACTCTGTATGGCCGCGGTCGAAAACGATCCAATAGGGGTGAAAGTCCGAGCGGCCGGTGCCACAGCCCAGGTCCAGTACCTGCTTGCCTCGCACGTCGCCGACCAGTTCCAGGACCACGCTCTCCTCAATCGCGATCAGGGGATTGGAGTCCCGGTCATACGTGGCGGCCCACTTATCGTATCCCGCCGTGACGCCGATCTGAACAGGCACTGCCCGCTCATCTGCCTCTACTACGCTCATCTTGCCTCCCGCAGCCCACACACGCCTGGTGATTAGTTCAAGTATAGCAGATGGAAACCGGTATTACAACCGGTGACTACGCATATTTCACTTAGACGTGCGTCATTCGGCGCATCGAAGCCAGATTGGCCGAAGGGTTTCAGCTGGCCCTAAACGGTCGATCACCGCGGACCTTCGTGGCCTGGTTGCCTGCTTCTGTCCCCGATAACACAATCTGTTGGAGTGGCACCCCGGCCAACGTGGCTCCGGCGACAGGCGACGATCCAAGGACTGCTGAACCACTGCAAGTCCTGCCAGCTGGTGCATCCAGGATTCTAAGCAATATGTCACGTCTCACTAACCGAACGTGCACACAAGTGTGCTATGATGAGTGCCGCCTACTACCGTACCAACGGAGGCATTCGTGGGCAACTTGCCTCGTCTCCTTGACAGCCTCTGTCAGGGTGGTACAATCTGGTACCCATAGTAGAAGCATCATCTTAAGTGAAGGAGCAAACGTTGAGCGAGCCATACTATGACATCATCCGCCCCCACGGTGGTGTACTCGTAGACCGCGTCCTGCGCGGCGAGGTGCGCCAGGCCGTGCACGAGCGCGCCGGGCAGATGGTCAAGGTTCCCCTGGATTCGATGGGCCTTTCTGACCTGGAACTGATCGCCACCGGCGCTCTCAGTCCCCTCACCGGCTTCATGGGCAAAGACGAGTATAACCGCTGCGTCGCAGAGATGCGCCTGACCAGCGGCCTGGTGTGGTCCGTCCCCGTCACGCTGGCCGTGGAGAAAGACCTGGCCGATCGCATCCAGTTGGGGCAGGAGGTGGCCCTCTGTGAAGGTGAGGCGGTTCTGGCCGTGCTGGAGGTCACCGAAAAGTACCCCTACGACCGCCAGGTCAAAGAGCGGGAGGCTCACGAGGTCTACCGGACCACCGAAGAGGCCCATCCCGGCGTGGCCCGGCTTTATGGCCGGGGCGAAGTGCTGCTGGGCGGCGACGTCTGGTTAGTGGACTGGCCCGGCGCCGTCCAGAGTGAGTTCCCCGAACTGCGTCACACCCCGACCCAGACCCGCCGCATGTTTGCCCGGCGGGGCTGGCGGTCGGTCGTCGGGTTCCAGACCCGCAACCCCATTCACCGGGCGCACGAATACATCCAGAAGACGGCGTTGGAGATCGTGGATGGGCTGTTCCTCCACCCATTGGTCGGTGAGACCAAGGGCGACGACATCCCGGCCGACGTGCGCATCGCTTCCTACCAGGCCATCCTGCGCGACTACTACCCCGCCGAGCGGGTGATCCTGGGGGTGTTCCCCGCCGCCATGCGCTACGCCGGCCCCAGGGAGGCCATCTTCCACGCCATCGCCCGCAAGAACTATGGTTGCACCCACTTTATCGTCGGGCGCGACCACGCCGGCGTGGGCAAGTATTACGGCACATACGACGCCCAGAACATCTTTGACGAATTTGCGCCGGATGACATCGGCATCGTGCCGCTCAAGTTCGAGCACGCCTTCTACTGCAAAAAGTGCGGCGGCGTCGTCTCCGCCAAGACCTGCCCCCACGGGAAAGAGGACTGGGTCTTCCTCAGCGGCACCCAGGTGCGCCAGATGCTGGAGCGGGGGGAGATGCTCCCCGCCGAGTTCACCCGGCCTGAGGTCGCGCGGGTGCTATTGGATGGAGTGAAAAAGCGGGACAATGCTGAAACTGTTTAAACGCCACCAACCTCGCAAAGTCTTCGTCGTGGGCCTGGACTGTGCGCCGCCCGCGGTGTTATTTCAAACCAGCGCCGAGAACCGCCTGGGGCTGAAGGAGCAACTCCCCACCCTCAGCCGGTTGATGGACGAGGGAATCTATGGTCCACTCTCGAGCAGCATTCCGTGCATCACTGTCCCGGCCTGGACCTCGATGGTCTCGAGCAAGGACCCCGGTGTGCTGGGCTTCTACGGCTTCCGCAACCGGGCCGACTATTCGTACGACCGCATGACCATCGCTACCGCCAACGCCATCCACGAGAAGCGGGTGTGGGACGTGCTGAGCGAGGCGGACAAGACCTCCATCGCCGTCGGCGTGCCGCAGACTTACCCGGTCCAACCCCTCAAGGGCCACATGATCAGTTGCTTCCTCACCCCCAGCACCGACAGGCAGTACACGTATCCCCACGAACTGCGCCACGAGATCGAACGGGTGCTGGATGGCCGTCCGTACGACGTGGACGTGCCCCAGTTCCGCACCGAGGACAAGTCTTTCCTCCTGCGGCAGATCCAGGAGATGACCGAGAAACGGTTCGCGGTGATCAAGTACCTCCTCCGGGAGAAGCCGTGGGATTTCTTCATGTTCGTCGAGATCGGCCTGGACCGCATCCACCACGGGATGTGGAAGCTCTGGGACGTCGAACATCCCAGGCACGAGCCGGGCAACCCCTACCAGGACTCCATTCCCGAGTATTATCGCTACCTGGACCGGGAAGTGGGGGAACTGCTGGGGATGCTCGACGACGACACGGTCGTGCTGGTCGTCTCGGACCACGGAGCCAAGACGATGCAGGGTGGGTTTGCCATCAACGAATGGTTCCGCCGGGAAGGGCTGCTGGTCCTGAAGGAGGAGCCGCAGTACGAGGGCCTGGTGCCCTTCGAGAAAGTCGAAGTGGACTGGGAAAAGACCACCGCCTGGGGAGCCGGTGGGTACTATGCCCGCGTCTTCCTGAACGTCGAGGGGCGCGAGCCGCAGGGCAAGATCCCTGCCCAGGACTATGAGAAGGTGCGCGACCAGGTCAAAGAGATGATTGAGGCGATCCCCGACGACCAGGGCAAGCCGATGGGGTCGGTCGTCTTCAAGCCAGAGGAACTGTACCGGGAGGTACGTAACGTGCCGCCTGACCTGATGGTCTATTTCGGTGACCTGCGCTGGCGGGCGGTCGGCTCGTTCGGCCTTCCGGACTTGTACACGTTCGAAAACGACATCGGCCCGGACGACGCCAACCACGACCAGCACGGTGTCTTCATCCTGTGGGACCCACGCCGGAACCACGGCGGGCGGACCGTGGAGGGGCTGCAACTGATGGACATGGCCCCCACCGTGCTCGACCTGATGGGAGTGCCGGTGCCGCCGGATATGCAGGGGAAGGTTGTACGACGGTAATCGCCGCAAAACCCCCCTTTCGTTGCTGGGGTGGGTAGCGCTGACGGTCGTGCTGGCAGGCGCGGCGTATCTGGCAGGCGCGGCGTTAGCACAACGCTGGGTAGCGCCCTCGCTGGCGCTGCCTGGCCCGACGCAGACCCCGGTGCAGACTCCGGCGCGGGCCGCGGCGTGGCTCGTGCCAGGTGAACCTGTGGAGGGGAAACTGGAGGCGGCGGCCCGTGACGAATGGCAGTTCCAGGGCCGCGCCGGCCAGTCCGCCACCGTCGAAATGTGGTTCCATCCCGGCTCCGGCTCCAGCGTGGAGGGCGAACTGGCCGTGCACCTGGTCGGCCCCGGCGGGAGCGTGCTGGTACAGGAGACTGGCTCCATATTCCTGCCCCCCTACCTGTTCCAACCCAGCCTGCCAACCAGCGGCCTGTACCGGGTGCAGATCGTGCCGGTCTCCGGTGCGCCCGGCCGCTATTCCTTCGTGCTTACCCTCTCCGATGGCTCCGCACCGACCACGCCGGGTGCGCTTCCCCCCGTACAGCCGACCGTGGCGGGTTTCGACGTCCCGGTCGTGACCCAGGGGACGTTCCAATGGCCCACGACGCGGCGCGAGATCTCGGGGTGGACCTTCCACGATGAGGGGAACCCGGGCCACATCGGGCTGGACATCGCCGCTGAAATGTGGGACCCTATCGTCGCGGTGGCGGACGGGGTGGTGGTGTTTGCCGAGTGGGGAGGCGGCTACGGCAACCTGGTCATCGTCGAACACGGGGACGGCTGGCGCTCGTACTACGCACACCTGGCAGAGATTGTGGTCGAGGCGGGGCAGAAGGTGCGGCAGGGGGAACTCGTGGGCGGGGCGGGCACCACCGGCTATTCGACGGGGCCGCACCTGCACTTTGAGTTACGCTACCAGGGCCGACCGGTGGACCCGCACGTGCATCTGCCGTAGGACTCACCGGATGTACTCATCCGCCTCATCCGCCTCATCCGCATCCTCTACTACCGCATCTTGGGCCGCCCAAAATCGGCGATGAAGTAGTAGTCGCCCCGCCCGGTGGGCACGACGGCGACCCCGATCTCCGTCACCCACGTGCTGAGCAGTGTCCTGCGGTGCGGATCGTTGTGGGATGCCTCGTCCATAGATGAAAAAGGGTACCAGGGTTTGCCTACTTTGCTACTTAATATAGCAGGACATCGTGTGTAAGTCAATAGTAAGCACTTGACAAAGCGCATCCACATGGTGTATAATATACTTTGTAAGTAAAGTTAACTTACAAAGTATCTCACCATAACTTCTTCCCAACCCAGCGACGTGAAACGACAGGCGCAGAAGGCAACCCCTGAACAGGCCAGGGCCCACAACAGCCAGTTGGTGCTGCGAACCATCTACAACCGCGGCCAGATCAGCCGTGCGGAAATCGCGCGCGCGACTGGCCTCACACGCCCCACCGTCTCAGACGTCGTCGCCGGCCTGATCGCCCAGGGACTGGTCGAGGAAGTGGGCCGCGCTCCTTCTACAGGCGGGAAACGGGCGGTCCTATTAAGCGTGGTGGACGATTCCCGCCAGTTGATCGGCCTGGACCTGGCGAGGGAGGACTTTCACGGCGCGCTGCTCAACCTGCGCGGCCAGATCAGCCAGCGGGTGGATCTGCCGTTGGGGGGACGGGATGGCGAGGCCGCGCTGGCCCTCGTGTATGACCTGGTGGACGGCCTGATGGCGGCAGCCGCAAGCCCTCTGTTGGGCATCGGCATCGGCGCGCCGGGGTTGGTGGACGCGGCCAACGGGGTGATGCATCAGTCGGTCAACCTGGATTGGCGCGACGTCCCGCTGCGCGGCCTGCTGCAAGAGCGCTACCACCTGCCGGCATATATGGCCAACGACTGCCAGGTAGCGGCGCTGGCGGAATACACCTTCGGCGACACCAGCAGCACCAGGAACCTGGTAGTGATCAACGTGGGATGGGGAGTCGGCGCTGGCATCGTCCTCAACGGCCAGCTCCTGTACGGCAACCCGTTGGGCGCCGGCGAGATCGGCCACGTGACGGTGGTCGAGAACGGCGAGTGCTGCCGGTGCGGGAACTATGGATGCCTGGAGACAGTGGCCAGCAGCCGGGCTATCGTCCGGCGTACTCGGGCGCTGGCCAGGAACAGCCCACCTTCGACGTTACACCCGTTTGCTGCCCACCCCGAGAGGATCACGTTCGACACGGTCTGCCAGATGTTCGAGGCCGGCGATGAAGTAGCGCGGCAGGTGATCCGGGAGGTGGGACAAAGCCTGGGTGTAGCCGCCGCCAACCTAGTCGGTGTGCTCGGCGGCTGCCGCATCTTGATCGCCGGACGGGTGACGTGTTTCGGCCAATTCCTACTCGACGTGATCCAGGAGGAGATGACCAGGCGTTCGTTGCCAACGCTGGCGAGAGACACCCAGGTCGGATTCGTAAGCCTGGGACCTGACATCGTCCTGCTGGGGGCGTCGGCGCTGCTTCTCCCTCACGAACTGGGGTTGTTTTGACTCGCTTGAAAGGGGGTGCGCTATCGGAAGTAGGCCCGTCTGGGCAAGATCCAGGAGTAGCCTAAGGTTCTCAGTTAGAATTTCAAACCCAAGATAAGACTGGAGGAAAGAGAGATGAAAACCACTATTCGTATAGCATTACTGACGGCCACCATCGCGGCCATGCTATTGGCCGGTTGCGCGCCGCAGCCGGCCGCCACCCCCGCAGCGACTGCGCCTCCGCAGGCGACCACACCCCCCGAACCAACCACACCTCCCGAGGAACCGACGGAGCCTGCCGCGCCAGCAGAGCCGGTCACGATCAACTATTGGTCTATGTGGAACGAGAGCGAGGCCCAGGGAACGGTGATCAAGCAGGCCATTGCTGACTTCCAGGCCGCGAATCCCAATATCACCGTCAATGTTACCTGGAACGGCCGGGAGAACCGTAACCTGGTCATCCCCGCGATCGAATCCGGCGGGATAATTGACGTGTTCGACACTGGCGACGAGTGGATCATTGCTCACGCCACGCAGTATGCCGCGGATATGGAGTCGCTGCTGGATGACCCGGCCATCGGCGCGGCGGGCAAGTCCATTCGCGACACCATCATGCCGGCGTTGCTCTACAACTTCCCCGTGGACGGCAAGGCGATCATGATGCCCTACCAGCCCTACGCCGTACTGTGGTTCTACAACAAGGACCACTTTACCGATGCCGGCCTCACCGAAGAGCCCAAGACCTGGGCCGATCTGATGGACGCCTGCCAGGCACTCAAGGACGCGGGGCACCCGTGCATCACCACCGACGTGGACGCGTACGTGGACATCCTGTGGGGCTACTATGCGGAGCGCGCCTTCGACGGGTGCCAGGCTGTCCGGGATGCTATGGCCGACAAGACAGGCGAGTTGTGGCGCGACCCGATGTGGCTGCAGATGGCCAAGGACTATGCTGCTCTATCCGCCAACGGCTATCTCCTCAAGGGAACGGAGGGGAACTTGTACCCTGCCGGGCAGCAATCCCTGGCATTGGGCGAGGTGACCATGTACTTGAACGGTACGTGGCTGCCCTCCGAGGTCCAGGAGACCGCCGGCCCGGAATTTCACTGGGGATCGTTCTCCTTCCCCAACGTCACGGACGGCAAGGGAGCGTTTACCCACGTGATGATGGGCTCGCAGGCTCTGGTGATCGTGAGCAAGTCTGAGCACCCTGCTGAAGCCTGGGAGTTCATCAAGTGGATGGTCAGCAAGGACATTCAGCAAGCCATGTGCGACACGGCGAACGTCCCTGCCGTTCACACGGAGGCCACCTGGCCTGAGACCCTGGCCGATGCCCAGCAGGCCGTTCTGAACGCCGATCGGGGCCTCACCTGGGGTTGCGACATCTGGACCAGCGACGTTTCGGCGATCGTCCTGGATCTCTTCGGGAAACTATTCATCGGCCAGATCACGCCCGAAGAGTACGTTGAACAGTTGGTAAAGGGAACCGCCGACTACTGGGCTGCCCAGGAGTAGGCTTTCTGGCGCGCCAACGGTGTGCAGGGGAGCCAGCGCTCCCCTGCACACTACTCTTCTGCACTCAAGGGTATGCAGGGCTAGACTTTACCTCGGAGGAACTGACGATGAAGGCGAGCAGGCGCATGCTGTTCTTGTTTCTGGCCCCGGCCCTCCTGACATACGTGTTCATCTACGTCTATCCCACCCTACAGACGATTTACTTCAGTTTTCACAGGGTGACGGCGTTTGCCGGAGGTGAGATCGAGTTCCGTGGTTTGAGGAACTATATCGAACTGGTTAGGAACCCGTTGTTCCAGGAACCGTTCGTGATCATTCTCAAATGGTGGTTTTTCGGAGGGGCAGCGCTGTTCGGGGGGGCATTTTTCTTCACCGTACTGTTTATGACCGGCGTCCGGTATAAGGGTTTCTGGCGGGCTGTTCTCTATGGACCCAACCTGATAAACGTAGTTGCCATGACGACCATGTGGTCTCAGTATATTTACAGCGCGCGCTTCGGGTTGCTGAAGACGTTCTTCGAGGCCGTAGGCTTGCACAGCCTCGCCAGCATCCAGTGGACCTCGATGGCGATGCTGTTCCGATCCGTCCTGATCGCGTACGTTTGGGGGAGCGTGGGGTACTTTTTCGTGTTCGTTATGTCTGGCGTGGAGAGAATTCCGACAGACCTGTACGAAGCCGCCAGGATAGACGGCGCGAACACGCTGCAGGCCTTTTTCCGCATCACGCTCCCTCTGCTGCGGGACGTTCTGCGGGTCGCGACGGTGATGTGGAGCATCACCGCCATCAACATGTTCGCCTTTCCCAGGACGTTTACACCGGTGGCCATGCCGCGACAAACCACCACCCCGGCGATCTACCTCTACCAACTGGCCTTTGGGACGACCACGGAAGGAGCAGGGGAATTTGCCCTCGGCAAGGCGGCTGCGGGCTGCTGCCTGCTGCTGCTTCTGGTCATCGCCGTGGCTGCCGTGATCGGCCAGTTGCTCAAGGAGAGGAGAGAGGTGGAGTACTAGACCAAGAAGGTCCTCGTGAAAAAGTGAAGGGAGGAGTTGAATGTCCGAACTGACGCGGCGCGGTGCTCTCTATTTCAGGGCCAGGGGCTGGATCGTCCGCGGATTCGCCTATTTCGTCCTGGCAGTGTGGACCGTGTTCGCCTTCTACGCAGTGGGATGGGTCCTTCTTTCTTCTATCAGCACCACGCGGGAGATATTCAGCAACACGTTGCTGCGGAGCGGAATGCACATCGAGAACTATGTCAAGGCGCTGACTACCCACAGCATGGGGCGCTATTTCATCAACAGTTGCATTTACGTCGGCATCTCGCTCGTGTTCATCGTTCTGATCGCCGCTCCGGCGGCGTACGTCTTGAGCCGGTTCGAATTCTCTGGTCGCAAGGTGATCCAGTTGATGTTCGTCGCCGCTCTGGGCATTCCGGGGATGATGATTACCATTCCTTTATTCATGGTGTTTACCCGGCTGAACCTGGTTGGGACGACGCCGGGGCTGATTATCGTCTACGTCTGCACATCCATCCCATTTACCCTCTTCTTTCTGACCGGCTTCTTCGGCTCGCTGCCGAGGGAACTGGAAGAATCGGCCAGGATAGACGGTTGTACGGACGTCGCGGCCTTCTGGCGCATCATGCTGCCGCTGGCCCAGCCTGCACTCGTCACGACCACCATATTCAACTTCATCGGTCTGTGGAACGAGTACTTTTGGGCTTTGATCATGGTGAACAGCCCCGCCCGGCGGACGCTGGCGTTGGGGTTGCAGTACCTGGTCCAATCCATGCGCTACACCGGCGACTGGGCGGGCATGTTTGCCAGCGTCGTCATCGTATTTCTGCCGACCATAATCCTGTACGTGGCCCTGTCCGAAAAGATCATCGCCGGCATCACCGTCGGCGCAGTGAAAGCTTGAGGACGAGAGCAACCTGGTGATGAGTGAACTACGCATCACGAACTGGCTCATGCCGGCTGCCGACCTGGGGCCGGAAAATCCTCTGCCCCCTATTCGTCCCGCCAAGGACGTACACGCGGTGGAGCCGATCCCCGGTATGCCGGAGGAGATGGCGGAGAGTTTTGCCTATGGGCACCCTGCCAGTATTCTGCCATACCCCCTGCAGGACAGGTACACACGCGCCCGGCACCCCAGAGACTTCCGGGTCGCCGTGCTCGAGAACGAGTTTCTGCGCGCGACGTTCCTGCTCGAACTAGGCGGGCGGCTGTGGTCACTGGTGCACAAGCCCTCCGGGCGGGAACTCCTGGCGGTCAATCCCGTCTTCCAGCCGGCCAACCTGGCCCTGCGCAATGCCTGGTTCAGCGGGGGCGTGGAATGGAACATCGGCATCATCGGTCACTGTCCGCTTACCTGTTCCCCGCTGTTTGCCGCGTGCGTCCAAAGGGGAGATGGCACCCCCGTGCTGCGCCTGTACGAATGGGAGAGGATGCGGCAAGTGCCCTTCCAGATTGATGCATATCTGCCCGACAGATCGCCGGTGCTGTTCGTGCGCGTCCGCATCCTCAACCCGCACGCCCGGGAGATCCCCATGTACTGGTGGTCCAACATCGCCGTGCCGGAACACCCCACTACGCGCTCGGACGCACTCGTCCGCGTCGTCGTGCCTGCGGATTCCGCCTACACGTTCGGCTACAGCGTAGGTGGGCTTGGCGTCGTACCCGTTCCCAGCGTCGAAGGAGTAGACGTCACCTATCCCACCCACATCGGCCATTCCGCCGATTTCTTCTATCGCATACCCGACGGCCACCGCCCCTGGATCACGGCGCTGGATGGAGAAGGTAGGGGACTGGCGCAGGTCTCGACGGAGCGCCTGAGAGGGCGGAAACTGTTCGTATGGGGCATGGGGGCCGGGGGGAGGAACTGGCAAGAGTTCCTTGCCGTTCCGGGATGGGAGTACATTGAGATCCAGGCGGGCCTGGCGCGGACGCAGATGGAGTATCTGCGCATGCCGGCGGGCGCGGACTGGTCGTGGCTCGAGGCCTACGGCCTGCTGGAGGCCGATCCTACGGCCGTCCACGGCCCCGACTGGGCGCGAGCGCAGCAGGCGGTCGAGGACGCGCTCGAGCGGCTGATTCCCTCCGGCGACCTGGACGCCGAGTTTGAGCGAGGGGCACAGGTCGCCGATGCGCCGCCCCTGGAAATCCTGCAGCGCGGGTCGGGCTGGGGAGCCCTGGAACGGCTCCGCCGCCAGGCCGCCAGCCAGCGCCCTTCGGCAGGCTCAGGGCAGGCCCCTTTCTGTTCCGCAGGCCTCGTCTTTGACGACGCAGCGCTGGGAGAAGCGCAGGCTCCCTGGATCGGACTGCTCTGCGACGGGGCGCTGGCGGCGTCTGACCCAGAGATGGAGCCGCGCGGCTTTATGGTGCAGGCAGAGTGGCACACGCTGCTCGAAGAGGCCGTGAGCGCAGGACGAGGCGCAAACTGGCTGGCCTGGCTTCATCTCGGCGTGATGCGGCACTATGCGGGAGATCGCGACGGTGCCCGTCACGCGTGGGAGCAGTCGCTGGCCCAGGCCCGGACGCCGTGGGCGATGCGGAACCTGGCCGTGCTCGCGCTAGAAGAAGGGCGGTCCGACGAGGCGGCTGACCTGTACGTCGCCGCGCACCGGCTGAGGCCCGCGCTGCTGCCGCTGGCGGTGGAGTGTGGCCGCACGCTGATCGAGGTGGGGCGCTCAGACGAGTGGCTGGCACTCCTGGCCGAGATGCCCGCACCGCTCCGCGCCGTGGGGCGCATCCGCTTGCTGGAGGCGCAGGCAGCCCTGGCGGTGGGCGACTTGAAGAGAGTCGAGCGTGTATTTGCCGATAGGCCAGTCGTGGATGACCTGCGCGAGGGGGAAGTGTCGCTCTCGCACCTGTGGTTCGAGTATCACGAACAACGCTTGAGCACGACAGAGAACGTACTGGTGGACGATGCGCTGCGCGCCCGCGTGCGTCGCGATTTCCCGGTACCGCAGGAAATAGACTTTCGCATGTCGAACGACGATACTGCCGTGTCTGGGTGATGCTGGTATGCGCGTAGAACATAACAGCCGAAAGGAACGTGACGATGGCTGAGGTTTTCAGGTTGGTGAAACCCAGGTTCGTGCCCCCGCTGGACAAGGATTTTCGTCCGGCGGTGCTGGCCAATCGTGCCTTTCAAAAAGAGGTGGCGGACTCGGGCGCCGGTGTGCCGCTCGTACTGGGCCTGGAGCGCCCGGATGGGGCCGTGTCGCGCTTCGAGACACTCGTCTTCCCCGAGGGCCACCCGCGGGCCGCGGCGAACCTCTCTTACGCCGAACGTATCTTCAAATTCCTGCTCTGGCAGCGGGGGGGCTGGAAAGCGTACGTGGGCGGCCCCAGGAGCATCGGGAGCCACATCGCGAAATGCTACTCCCCCGGCGGCACGCGCGAGTTCGACTGCCGCTTCCTGGGGGAGAACGTGTACGAGAGGCCGTTCACCGTGATTCCGTGCGCCCCTGACGGCGTGCCCGCCGAGCGGGAAACCGGCCAGCCGCTGGGCCGCCACCTGGATGGGTACCGCATCGGGTTCGACCTGGGCGCTTCCGATCGCAAGGTCTCGGCGGTCGTCAACGGCCAGGTCGTCTTCAGCGAGGAGGTCGTGTGGGAGCCGGGCAAGCAGAGCGACCCTCAGTACCACTATGACGAGATCGTGGCGGCCCTGAAGAAAGCGGCCTCGAAGATGCCCCGCGTGGACGCCATCGGAGGTAGTGCGGCCGGGATTTACGCCAACAATCGGGTCAGAATCGCGTCGTTGTTCCGCGGTGTCCCCAAGGAGCGGTACGAAGAGGTCCGGAACCTGTTCCTGCGCATCCGGGACGAGCTGGGAGTGCCGCTGGAGGTGATCAACGACGGGGAGGTGACGGCGCTGGCAGGGGCGATGTCGCTGGAAGACAACGGGGTGCTGGGCATCGCCCTCGGCTCAAGCCTGGCCAGCGGTTACGTGACTATAGAGGGGAACATCACCAGTTGGCTGAACGAGTTGGCTTTCGCACCGGTGGACTATGGCCCTGAGGCACCGGTGGAGCAATGGTCTGGGGATCGGGGATGCGGTGCCACGTACTTTTCCCAGCAGTGCGTATTTCGCCTGGCACCCAGGGTAGAAATTCAGATCCCCCAGGATGCCACGCCAGCCGAAAAGCTCAAGTTCGTCCAGGAGAAACTGGAGGCCGGGGACGCAGGCGCGGCCAAGATCTGGCAGAGCATCGGCTACTACATGGGCTATACGATCCCCCACTACGCCGACTTCTACCCGCTGAAGCACGTGCTGATATTGGGGCGGTGTACTTCTGGGAAAGGGGGCCAGTTGATCCTGGATGAGGCCAACGAAGTATTGAGAGCAGAGTTCCCGGACCTGGCGGCCCGCATTTACATCCAGTTGCCGGACGAAAAGAGCCGGCGCGTGGGGCAGTCCATTGCCGCGGCGAGCCTTCCGGCGATCCGGTAGAAGGAGAGATGATGAGGCTCAGACTCGAGACAGCGGAGATTTTCGTGCCCGACGGGCTGCCGGTCGAGCAAGCGCTGGCACGCACCACGCACATGGCGGTCGGCGCGCACCAGGACGACGTGGAGATCATGGCGTTCGATGGGATCCTCCAGTGCTTCCAGCGGAACGACCGCTGGCTCTGCGGGGTCGTGATGACGGACGGCAGTGGCTCGCCGCGAGACGACCTGTACAGGAATTGTACCGACGAGGAGATGCGCACCGTCCGGCGCAAGGAGCAGAAGAAAGCGGCAGTGGTGGGGGAATACGGGGCGCTGGCCCTGCTCGATTATCCCAGCGCGGCGGTGAAGGAGCCTGCCGACTCGGGTGTATTCACCCGCGACATTGTGGCAGACCTCACCGATCTCTTCAAGATCGCCCGGCCCGAGGTGGTGTACACGCACAACCTAGCCGACAAGCACGAGACGCACGTGGCCACAGCGTTAAAGGTGATCGAGGCGATCCGTAGCCTGCCGGCAGAGGAACGTCCCCTGCGGCTGTATGGGTGCGAGGTCTGGCGGGACCTGGACTGGATGGCAGACACCGACAAGGTGGCGTTCGACGTCTCGGCCCACGAGAACCTGCAGACGGCCTTGGTGGGAGTGTACGACTCGCAGATCTGCGGCGGAAAGCGGTATGACCTGGCGACGATGGGCCGGCGGCGCGCCAACGCGACGTACTATGCATCACATAGCACCGACGTCGCGACGGGGATGATCTATGCCATGGACCTGACCCCCCTGATCGAGGACCCAGACAAGAGCATCCAGGGGTACGTCCGGGAATTCACCGACCGGTTCGTGCAAGACGTGATGGAGCGCCTGACGAGGCTACAGGCAAGACACGGAGCCTGAAGTCGCCACTAGGAACTTGTCCACGCCGCCTGCACGGCCTCCCACTCCTCGGGCGTGTTGACGTTGCGGAAAGAGCGCAGGCCGGGGTCGAACGGGGTCACCTCCTCGGGAGCCACGTAGCGGACGCGGACCTGGGGAAAGAACGAGACGATGCGCCGCTGGTTGGCGCGGATGGCCGCCTCCATGGCCGGGAGGCAGGTGCGCCGGTAGGCTCCGTGGAGGGGCTCAACCTGCTCCCCCTGGCGCAACACGGCCACGTCGAACCCTTCCGCCCAGCCGGCGAAGGCGCGCAGGAGGGCCGGGTTCAGGAACGGCATGTCGCAACCCACGGCCAGGGCCAGTTCGTGGGCGGCGGCCTCCAGCCCGGCGTGCAAGCCCCCCAACACTCCCACGCCCCGGAAGCGGTCTTCGACCAGCCGCGCTCCCAGCCCGGCGTAGGGTTGCACGTTGCTCGCTACAACCAGCACCTCGGCGCACACGCGGGCCACACGCTCGACGACGTGGGCGATCAGCGGCCTTCCATCCAGTTCGAGGAAGGCTTTGTCGCGCCCCATGCGCCGGCTGGATCCTCCTGCCAGCACGATGCCGGTGAGAGCACTACCGGTCAAGTCCCTGCTCATCCGTGAGGCCACAATTCAAGAGTGGGGCAGACTTTCCCTCTGCCGCCTGGATAGGCTAGAAAGCCTGCCCCACACACGTCGGATTGGCTGATAGAGCGAGAGGCTACTTCTTGCCCAGCATGCCTCCTAGCCCTTTGGCCAGGTCTTCTACACCTTTCGCCGCTCCTGCGCCGCCCAACACGCCGTCAATTTGGGCGGCGATGGGAGCCGGCAATTGCTTCTTGAGATAGCCAATCACGGTATTGACCGCTGTTTTGGCCATCGCTTCGGAAATGCCGGTCTTTTTCGCAACCAGTTTGACCAATTCCTCCACTTTACTCACCCCCTCTCAATCGTGAATGGTGAGCCCCCGCTTTGTGATCGGAAATGTGATGGGCTACCTATACTTGGCGGCCGCCCTTGAGTTTGTCTTGCAGGGCCTGGAGTTCATCCCACTTGCCGGCCGCGGCCAGCCTGGCCTGCTCAGCCCAGGTGGTGGGGTCTGCGATCCGGATGCCGGCGTCGGTGAGGATTTGCTTCAGCCGGCCGACGTTGGTGGCGGCCAGTTGGGCGAAGGTGGTGATGCCGGCCGCCTGCAAGAGGCCTGCGATCTTGGGGCCAATGCCCTCGATGCGCTCCAGGTCATCTGGAGCGGGGGGCACAGGCCTGGCGGGCGCTGCCGTCTCAGCGGCGGGCCTGGCCTTCTTCCCTGCGCGGCGGCGCAGGCACCACCAGATCAACAGCACCAGCACCACCAACACGATAATGATCAACAACCAGCCCCACCAGGGGAGCCCATCCCCCTGCGCAGATTTGGGGAGCGGATTGGCGAAGGCGACCAGGGCCGGGCTGGCTGCCAACAGGCCGATCAAGACACCGGTTTTGCGGAACATGGTCATTACCCTCCTTCGTTTCGCTATTTCACATTCACTCTACGAGGAAAACACCTGTTACATCGCACCTCATCATGTTCTTTACACCACCTCCCTCCAACCTCACGTTCCACCAGGCTCAGGCAACACCGATACCCAGTGGCAACTCAGCACGCTCACTGGTAGCCTCGTTGATGAGCAGCAGTTTGCCGCTATCCTCGCGCCCCAGTTGCTCGTTGGCGTTCAATAGTTCGATACCGTAGATCGTTCCATCAGGGGCCATATCCACTACCAGTTCGTCGCTCAGGCGGATGGACTCTACCTCGCCTCGCTTCTCCTGAAACCGAATATAAGCGACATTGTAACGGGGATCATACGTGAATCTCATGATCTGTTCTCCTACTCATATTATACTTACCCAGCGCAATCTGCCAAGACTGGGACAGTGCCTGACAAACGAACTCAAGAATGTAGACAGAATGCGCCTTATACGGTATAATCATGACCACCCGGCCAGGGCCCTACTCTAATCACGACCAAAGGCGGCCGATTATCGCTTGCATCGGGTTGGACGTGGACAGGCTCATCCCAACGCCAGGCCGATGTCCTCTGCCCTGGCTGGCAAACCGGTTTGCCAGACTTGAACGATGCGAAAGGGAGGTGAAGCCTATCGTACCGACGCTTACCCGAACTCACACGCCAAGTCACGGCCGCTTGTTCGTTCCGAAACCCCCATTTTGGACAAAGGAGAAGGAGAGATGGACAGAGAACGTTACCCCTCATCAGTTCTGGCCGTCGGCCTGCTCGTGTTGGCCCTGATCGCCACGCAGTGCACGACGCCGACTCCACAGCCGACGGTGGAGGAGAAACCCGCAGAGGTCGCCGAAGCCACCGCCGCTCCACAGCCCACCGAACCACCCACCGCAGAGGCGGCCCCCAACATCTTCGTCTACGCCCACCCCACCAGTTTCCCCGACCTGGACCCGGCCATCAGTTACTCCAACGACTCCGTGATCATGTCGAACTGCTACGAGACGCTGACCTTCTACAACCCGCCCGGCAGCGACACGCTCCTGGCCCCTGTGCTGGCTACCGATTGGGAGACCAACGAGGAGGCGACCGAATGGACCTTCCACCTCCGCCAGGGCGTCACCTTTCAAGATGGCGAGCCGTTCAACGCCGAGGCAGTCAAGTACTCTATCGAGAAGACGAAGGAATTGGGCGTGGGCGCGGCCTACATCTGGGACGCGGTGGAGACTGTCGAGGTCGTTGACGAAAGCACGATCAAGTTCAAGTTGAGTTATCCAGCTCCTCTGGACCTGGTCGCTTCCGCTGGATACGCTGCCTGGATCTACAGCCCCAAGACCTACGAGCAGAAAGGTACCGAGTGGTTCAACGAGGGCCATTGTGCGGGGACCGGCCCTTACACGATCGAGAATTACGAGCGCGGCTCGCGGTTGGTCATGACCCGCAACGAGAACTACTGGGGTGGATGGCGCGCAGGGCAGTTCGACAAGATCGTGTTCGAGATCGTCGAAGACCCGGTCGTGCGGCAGCAGATGATCGAAGCGGGCACCGCCAGTTTCACGTACGAGCCACCACCGGACAACCTGCCCGCACTGGCCGCTCACGACGACCTGGTCGTCTACAGCAACCCCAGTTATCAGAACCTGCTGGGCCTGCTGAACACGCACAAGCCCCCCCTGGACAACAAGTTGGTCCGCCAGGCGCTGTCCTACAGTTTCCCTTATGCCCAGTTCATCGAAGGGGTGATGCAAGATCGGGCGAACCAGGCCCACGGGCCGGTGCCGGCCGGCATGTGGGGACATAGCGACGACCTCCTCCAGTATTCCTACGACCTGGAAAAGGCCAAGCAACTGCTGGCTGAGGCGGGCTATCCGGACGGTGGGTTCAAACTGCTGCTTACCTACGCTGCCGGCGACCTGGACGAGCAGCAACTGGGCGAACTGTGGAAGGCGGATTTGGCCAAACTGGGCATCGAACTGGAGATCCAGGGCATGAATTGGGAAGCACAGTGGGACCTGAGCAAGTCGGATCCTCAGAACGCCCAAGACGTCCTCGTGATGTACTGGTGGCCCGATTACATCTCGCCGTATTCCTTCCTATACAGCATGTTCCACTCGGAGGAGGAGATCCTATTCAACCTTGCCTACTACAGCAACCCGGAATACGACCAATTGATTGACACTGCCTATGAACTTTCCGGCAGCGACCGCGCCAAGGCGACGGACATGTTCATTCAGGCCCAACAAATCCTGATAGATGACGCCGTGGCGCTCTACTTCTACGACCTGGGCAACACCCACATCGCCCGCACGAACGTCACGGGATACGCAGACAACCCGGCGTATCCGCACGTCGTCTTCGTCTACCAACTGACCCAAGAGCAATAGGCAAGCGACAGGGAGGTGTGGGGGCGTAGCGACGCTGCGCCCCTACACCTACGCCAAGTCGGCCGGGTAACTCAAGGCTCTCGAGGAAGTGACGCGATGCACAAGTGGGAGTACGTCATCCGGCGGCTGGCGATGGCGGTGCTCGTGCTCGTCAGCGTCTCCATCATCACCTTCATCATCGCCCGTATCATCCCCTCCGATCCAGCCGCTGCCTGGGTGGGGTCGCATCCTACCCAAGAACAAATCGCCAAGGCCCGCCAACAACTGGGGCTCGACCGCCCCCTGTACGAGCAGTACCTGCGTTACATGCGTTCTCTCTTGCGGGGTGACCTGGGCACGTCGGTACGGTCACACCAACCCGTGGCCACTGACCTCAAAACCTTCCTGCCTGCGACCATGGAATTGGTGCTGGCCGGCATGGTGATGGCGATCGTGATCGGGATCCCTCTCGGCGTTCTCTCCGGAGCCCGCAAGGGGGGGCTGCTGGATCACGTCACTCGCCTCTTTTCCATCGCCGGCGTCTCCATGCCCACGTTCTGGTTGGGATTGTTGCTGCAACTCTTGTTCTTCAAGTGGTTGGGGCTCCTCCCACTGGGAAGCCGGGTCTCTACCGAAATCGCCCTCTACCACCCGGTGACGCGGATCACGGGCTTTTACCTGGTTGACACGGCGGTTACCGGCAACTGGGTGGCCTTCAAGGATGCACTCAGCCACATCATCCTGCCCGCCTTTACGTTGGGGACTTACGCCATTGGCCTGACCATCCGCATGACCCGCTCGACGATGATCGAGGTGTTGAACGAGAAATACATCCTGGCAGCGCGGGTCTCTGGCCTTCCGGAACGCACCGTTCTGTTCGTCCTGGCGCTGAAGAATGCCATCATTCCCACCATCACTGTGCTCGGCCTCTCGTTCGTCTATTCGTTGACTGGTGCACTGCTGGTCGAGGTGATTTTTTCCTGGCCCGGGCTGGGCACCTACGTGACCAACGCCGTGCTCAGCATTGACTTCCCGGTCATCGTCTCGGTCACGTTGGTCGTCACCGTCTTTTACGTCTTCATCAACCTGTTCCTGGACCTGGTGCAGGCGATGATTGATCCCAGGGTCACGTTGCAGTAGGGAGAACGAAGGGCTATGGCTACGACACCCAACGTCGAACGCGCGGGATTGCAGACGGAGCACCGTACAGCCCGTTTCAGGGAATACCGCCTGATGCTGCAGGCCTTCCGGCGGGACATCCTGGCGGTCTTTAGCCTGGTAGTGATCGTCCTGTTTGTCCTGGGTGCGATCCTGGCACCGCTGCTCACCCCCTACGCGGGGCAGGGACGGGGCGATCCCAACATCCTGGAAAAGTTCCGGCCCCCCAGTTCGGCGCACCCACTGGGTACCGACTACTTGGGGCGGGACGTGTGGGCTCGCATCTTGTTTGGCGGGCGCAGTTCGCTCAGCATCGGGTTCCTGGTGGTCACCGTGGCCAGCGTCATCGGCATCCCGCTGGGCGCCACCGCCGGATACTATGGCGGTTGGATAGACAACCTCATCATGCGCATCACTGACATGTTCCTGGCCTTCCCCCCCTTGCTGCTGGCGATCGCCATCGCCGCGGCGCTCGGCCCCAGCTTCATCAACGTCATGATCGCGATCGCCTTTACCTGGTGGCCCTGGTATGCCCGGCTGGTGCGGGCACAAACGCTGTCGCTGCGCGAGCAGTACTTTGTCGAGGCCGCGCGCAGCATTGGAGTGAGCGATGTGACGATCATCGTGCGGCACATATTGCCCAACGTGTTGGCGCCGGTGCTGGTGCAGGCCACCATGGACATCGGCTCGGCCATTCTGACGGGTGCAGCCATCAGTTTCGTCGGCCTGGGCGTGCGGCCGCCGACCCCTGATTGGGGCGAAATGATCAGCACGGGACGCATCTACTTTATCGAGCGGCCGTGGTTTGCCGGGTCCGCCGGTGCCGCTATCTTCCTGGTGACGCTGGCCTTCAACCTGCTGGGCGACGCGATGCGCGACGTGGCCGACCCTCGTACACGGAGAGCAGTCGCATGAACGACCATCTGCTCCACGTCGAAGATTTGTACGTCCGCTTCAAGACGTACGCCGGGCTGGTGTACGCCGTCAACGGCATGACGTTCGACGTGCGGCGGGGCGAGATGTTTGGCCTGGTGGGCGAGTCCGGTTGTGGCAAATCGGTGACAGGATTGGCAATCTTGCGCATGGTGCCCCATCCCGGCGAGATTGTGAGAGGAAGCATACGCTTCCGCGGTCAAGACCTGCTCCGAAAGAGCGAGGCCGAGATGCGAAAGATCAGAGGCGGGCGGATTGCGATGATCTTCCAGGACCCTTCGGCTTCGTTGAACCCTGTCTTCACGGTCGGCGACCAGGTCACGCGGGTCATCCAACAGCACATCGCGACCAGCAAGAGCGAGGCTTGCCAACGGGCGTTGGACATGTTTGCGGCCGTGGGCCTGCCCGATCCGTCCCGCATCTTTCGTACCTATCCTCACGAGTTGAGCGGTGGCATGCAACAGCGGGTGATGATTGCCATGGCCCTCTCCTCGGGCGCCGAACTCCTGATCGCCGACGAACCGACGACAGCGCTGGACGTGACCATCCAGGCCCAGATCCTGGCGCTGCTGACCGAGCTGAAGGGCAGGCAGGGGGTGTCCGTGCTTCTCATCACCCACAACCTGGGGGTGGTGGCGGAAACCTGTGACCGGGTCGGGGTCGCCTACGCGGGCGGCATCGTCGAAACTGGCAAGACCGACGACGTGTTGTACCGGATGAAGCATCCCTACACGCAGGGGCTGCTGGCGGCGCTGCCCCGCCCTGCCCAGCGCGGGCAAGCCTTGCAGTCCATCGAAGGCAGCGTGCCCGACGGCCTCCACCTGCCACCGGGATGTGCCTTCTCTCCCCGCTGCTCTGAGGCCAGGAAAAACTGCCGGGCACAAAAACCGCCCATGGTCTCCGCCGGCTCGGAGGAGCACGAGGTGGCCTGCCATCTCTATACGTGAGGAGGGTGAGGCGTGAGCGAAACCCCCTTGATCGAAGTACGTGGGCTGACCAAGCATTTCGTTTCGCGGCACGGCCTCCTGAGCCGGCGCCAGAGGCGGGTGCGCGCCCTCGACGGCGTGGATCTGTCCATTGGCCAGCAGGAGACGCTGGGGGTGGTCGGGGAATCCGGATGCGGCAAGACCACGCTCGGACGGGCCATCATGCGCCTCATCCACCCGACGGCAGGCCAGATATTGTTCGAGGGACGGGACATCGTTCCCCTCAGCCGGGGCGAGATGCGGGCCTACCGCCGGCACATGCAGATGGTCTTCCAGAGCCCGTATTCCTCGTTCGACCCCCGTTTCAGCGTGCTCAACTCCATCGCCGAACCGCTGCGGGCACACACGACGTTACGCGGTGAGGTGTTGGTCGCACGGGCGTGCGAACTGCTGGAACAGGTGGGCATGCCGGGCGAGATTCTGTACCGGTATCCCCACGAATTCAGCGGCGGGCAGAACCAGCGCCTGGCCATCGCCCGGGCGCTGGCGCTCAATCCCAAGTTCCTCGTCCTGGATGAGCCGACGTCGGCGTTGGACGTGTCGGTGCAGGCCCAGATCATCAACCTGCTGCAAACGCTGCAGCGCCAACTACGGCTCACCTATCTGTTCATCTCTCACGATCTGAGCGTGGTCCAGCACGTCAGCGACCGTATCGCCGTGATGTACCTGGGCAAGGTGGTGGAACTGTGCGCCACCGAGTCCGTCTTTAGCGGGGGAGCGCGTCACCCATACACGCAGGTGCTGCTGATGTCAGCCCCCATACTGGACCCTGAAATGCGGAGAGAGCGGATCATCCTGAAAGGCGGCGTGCCTGACCCCACCAATCCGCCGCCGGGCTGCACCTTCCATCCGCGCTGTCCCCAGGCGATGGAAACCTGCACACAGGTGGAGCCCGCTCTCACCGAGCTCAGCAATGGCCACCTGGTGGCCTGCCACCTGGAAGCGCTGGGCAAGATGCCATCTCGTTCTACGCCTGCCTGAGGCATCCGGATGCCCGGACTTGTCCGGGTATATTATCAGACCACAATCAGGAGGAGACACACTATGCCACGCGGAAGGCTGGAAACGCTGCGAGACTGTGAAGATTTTGTCCGAGGCTGCCTGTTTATGGGAACCGGCGGCGGGGGGCGGGTGGATTGGGGCAGGGAAATGCTCAGAGAAGCGCTGCAGGATGGCATCGCGCTGGAATGGGTGGACGCGGACGACATCCCCGACGAGGCGGTGACGATCACGACCTATGGGATGGGATCGCTCGCGCCGACCTCGCAGGAGACGCTGGACGAAATCGAGCGGCTGGGGCTGGTGGACAAATTCGGTGAGCGCGCCATGGAAGAAGCGGTCAAGGAACTGCAGAGTTACCTGGGCAAACCGATCGGCTGCGTCGTGGCGGCCGAGTTGGGGGCAGGGAACACGCCCGGCCCCCTGGTCACCGGCGCGCGCCTGGGCATCCCGGTGGTGGACGGCGATTACGCGGGCCGCGCCATCCCCGACGAAATGCAGGGGACACCCTACCTGTATGGCAAGCACAGTTGGCCCTTCTCCAGCGTGGACCGCTGGGGCAACGTGGCGCTCGTCAAATACACGGTCAACCCCCACATGCTGGAGCGGATCGGCAAAATGCTGGCCGTGGCCGCCTACGGCAACACCATGATGGCGGCGACCCCGTTGCCCGGCCGGGAGATGAAGGAGATCGTCATCCGTGGCACGCTCACCAAATGCCTGGCCATCGGGCGGGCCATGCGCCAGGCACGAGAACGTGGCCAAGACCCGCTTGATGCAGCGCTGGAAGCCACTGGCGGCTGGCGTCTCTTCGAGGGGGTGGTCACCGGCAAAGAATGGGAGGACCGGGGTGGCTACATGTTCGGCACCACGCACATCAAAGGCACCGGTGACTACGCGGGGCAGACACTGGACGTATGGTTCAAGAACGAGAACCACGTCTCGTGGTTGAACGGTGCGCCGTGGGTCTGCAGCCCAGACTTGCTCACACTGGCCTACAAAGAAGGTGGGGACGGAACGACCAACACCCTTCTCAAAGAGGGTGATGCGGTGGTGGCAGTAGGAATGAAAGGACTGGAAGCCTTCCGCACAGAGTTCGGACTGAACGAAGCGTCTGGCCCGCGCTACTTTGGTTTCGACATTGACTACGTCCCCATCGAAGAAATCGCGAGAAGGAGGGCATAACATGGAATTCACGCTGGGCACGGAACCTCGTGATGAATACTACGGGATTGAACTGGCGCTGGCTGCCCACAAGTTAGTGACAGAGGTCCGCCCGGTGAAGCCGGGCCAGCAGGTGCTCATTACGGCCGACACGGCCGTGGATGGTCGCGTGGTACGAGCAACGGCCGGGGCGGTCTATACTGTCGGTGGGGTGCCAACGATCATCACGTATCCGACGCTGCCTGTCCCCATGCAGGAGCCGCCCACGCCGGTGGTCAAGGCGGTCTTGGGGGCCGACGTGTGGATTGACTTTGCGGTGGCCTATCAACTATATAGCCCCGCCTATCACGCCGCCATCCAGAACGGTTGCATCTACGTCTGCCTGACCGGGATGGACGTAAGTATGATGGTGCGCACGATTGGACGCACACACTACGCTCCCCTGCAGGCGATGACGACCCACCTCTATCAACTCTCGCAGGCCGCCGAGACCATCCGCGTCACCAGCCCGGCCGGCACCGATCTGACCATGCGGGTGGACAAGGCGGGCGACCCTTTCTGGGAGCCGCTGCCAGCCGCAGGGGGTTTCCCCCAGATGCTAGGTGGGCAATCGGGCTTTATGGCCCATCGCGAGAGTTTCGAAGGGGTGTTGGTCTTCGATGGGACGCTGTGGCCTCCGGCCGAACTGGGGGTGCTGCACACGCCGGTTCGCCTGACCATCGAAGGAGGGTACGTGAAACGCATCGAGGGAGGGACAGAGGCGACGATCTACGCCCGGTGGCTGGAGTGTCTTGGGCATCCCCAGGGCTACCTGATGGACCACGCCTGTTACGGCTTCAACCCGGGAGTCACGCGCCCCAGCGGGCGCATCCTGGAGGATGAACGAATCTTCGGCTGCATGCAGTTCGGGGTCGGCGCGCCTGCCTATGGATCGCCCGCCCACGCCGACGGCGTGGTGCTCAACCCGTCGGTGTGGCTGAATGATGCCGGGAGTCACCCGGTACAGATCGAAGAAAACGGGCGCTACGTGCACCCCGAACTGGTGGACCTGTGTCGCGCCATCGGCGCGCCGGGATACTGAACAGGAGGATCGCCCATGAGTTGGCCCAAGAAAGAAGCCATCGCTCGAGGCGTGGCCGATATGCTGCGCGTGAACATGGGGCTCAAACCTGGCGAGCGGCTGCTCGTCGTGACGGACCTACCCCGCGCCGAAGACTGGCAAGCGATGAGTCCGGCCGAACTGGAAGACATGCTGGAGCGCAGTCTGCTGGCCCGGCTGGTGGCTGACATCGCCACAGAGAACTTCCCTGGCTGTTCCGTCCAACTGCTGCCCTTCCCGGCGACCGGCCAACACGGCACGGAGCCAGACCGGTCCGTGGGTGCCCGCATGCGCGAAGCCGACGTGGCCATCGCCCTGACCACCTATTCGCTCACGCACACGGATGCCCGCGCTGGGGCGGTAGAGGCAGGGGCACGGGTCGCCAGCATGCCGTCCTTTGAGGCCCGCATGTTCGAGGCTGGTGGGCCGATGGCGGCGGATTATGAGCAGATCGCGGCGGATTGCCGGGCGTTCGCTGACCTGCTGACCGGTGCGACCGAGGTCGTCGTCCGCAGCTCGCACGGCACGGACCTGCGCTTCAGCCTGAGGGGGCGACCGGGGAATGCGGATACGGGTCTCTACCGGGTCAAGGGGGCGTGGGGCAACCTGCCAGGGGGCGAGGCTTTCGCCGTCCCGGTCGAGGGAACGGGCGAAGGCAGCCTGGTGGCCCCGGCGGGCTGGTATCCCCGCCTGTCCGAAGACATGAGCTTCCGCTTCGAGAAAGGAGAGGTCGTAAAAGTGCTGGGTGGAGGGGCGGTCGGGGACGAATTTCGCCGCTTGCTCGACCTGGGGAGCGATGACCCCACCTGCAAAGCGCGGCGCAACCTGGCGGAACTGGGGATCGGCGCCAACCCCAATGCCCGCAGGCCCGATAACGTTCTCGAGGCAGAGAAAATCAAGGGCACGGTCCACCTCGCCATCGGCGACAACCTGCACATGGGAGGGCGCGTGGAATCTGACCTGCACGACGACTTCGTGCAGCCGCAGGCAGACCTGTTCCTGGATGGGAAACCGGTGATCGTGAGCGGCGAATGGAGGATTCAGTAGATGAGATTATCGTGAACAACTATACCGAGCGGGCGGACCGTGTGAGGTCTCAAGGGGTGTGGATATGGAGTTAGAACCCGCCACCATTCTGGTGATTGACGATGAGTTGGGCATCCGTGAGGGGTGTCGCCGGGTGTTGAGCCGTGAGGGACATCAAGTGATCGTGGCGGCTACCGGACAAGAAGGCTGGCAGCAGGTGCAGTCCAGACGATTTGACCTGGTATTGTTGGACGTCATGATGCCGGGCATCAGCGGCATGGAGTTGCTCAAGTGGATCACCGCGTTCGATCCTGACATCATCTGCATCATCATCACCGGCTACGCCACGATCGAACTGGCGGTCCAGGCGATCAAAGAGGGAGCGTACGACTTTATCGCCAAGCCCTTCGACGCCGACACGCTGGTCCTGGCGGTGCATCAGGGACTGGAGCGGCGGCGGCTGGGCCGGGAGGCTAGAAGGTTGGCACAGGTAGAAGCAGAGAAGGAGGCCCTGGAGCGACGCAAAGCGGAGTTGGAGCAGTTGGACCGCGTCAAGTCATCTTTCACGCTCACGGTAGCGCACGAGTTGCACGCGCCCATCGCCGCGATCCAGAGTTTCCTGCGCTTGATTCTGGATGGGTACATCCCCCCCGAGCAACAAAGACAGTACCTGATGCAAGCCGAACAGCGGGCCTCCGCCCAATTGGACCTCATCGCCGACTTGTTAGACCTGGCCCGCCTGCAGAACCCCAACCAGCGCGTCGAGTTGGAGCCAGTCAACCTGGCAGAGTCCCTGCGCGAGGTATGCGATCTGATGAGCAGCCGCGCTCAGGAGAAGCAGATCCAGTTCACCGTCTCACTCCCGGAAGCGGATCCCTTCATGGCGGCCGAGTCCAAGCACATCCGGCAACTCTGGAGCAACCTGGTGAGCAATGCCATCAAGTACACACCCGTTGGGGGTGCAGTGACCGTCACGATGACCGTAGAGGATGGCCAGGCCGTCACTACCGTCTGTGATACCGGCATCGGCATCGCTCCTGACGATCTGCCGCGCCTATTCCAGGAATTCTATCGCACCAAGGCCGCCAAAGCAACCTCGCAGATGGGGACTGGCCTCGGGTTGGCCATCGTCAAACGAGCCGTCGAGACCTACCACGGTCAGATTGGCGTGCGATCTACCGTGGGACAGGGCAGTACGTTCACGGTCAGGCTGCCGATTTCAACAGCCGGTTCACTTCCTTGATCAGCCGGTCTGGTGCGACGGGTTTGACCAGGAAGGTGTCCAGGTGGACGTATTCATCGGTCGGGAACAACTCGGCATAGTCGGTGTTGGCGATGGAAGTGATCATGATGATCGGGATGTCCTTGTAGCCAGGGTGCTCGCTCAACTCCTGCGAGACCGAGAGGCCATCCAGCATCGTGGACATGATCACGTCCAGGATGATCAGGTCAGGTACGTCCCCGGCGATCTTGCCCAAGGCCTCGCTTCCATCGGCCGCGCTGGCGATCGTGTGCCCGTCCCGTTCGAGCACGATGCGGGTAGCCTCGACGAAATCAGGGTCATCATCTACGACCAGGATCTGGGCCACATTACTTCTCCTTACATTGCTTGTACTTGATGTGATCTTCGTATTCGTGGCGGAACAGTTTTAGCGACGAAAGCACCGGGTTGATGGCTGCGTCGCCCATCGGACACAGGGTATGCCCGGCGATGCCGGCGCAAATCTCCTCCAACAGGTCGAGGTCCGCAAGTTGGCCCTTGCCCCGCACGATGCGGGTCAGTACTTCCTTCAGGCGCTGCGTGCCCATGCGGCAGGGGGTACACTGGCCACACGACTCGTGGGCGAAAAAGTCCATCAGGCGACGGGCTACCTCCACCATGCAGGTGCCCTCCTCCATCACGACGATAGCGCCGGTACCCAGCATTGAGCCGGCCTGGACCAGCGACTCAAAATCCATTGGGGTATCGAGTTGCTCGGGGGTCAACATCGGTGTGGAGGCCCCACCGGGGATGACCGCCTTGAGCGGGAGAGCGCTGCGCATCCCGCCCGCGTACTCGTAGATGATCGTGCGCAGTGGCGTGCCCAGGGGCAGTTCGTAGTTACCCGGCTGCCGCACGTGCCCGCTGATGCAGAACAACTTGGGACCGCTGCTCCTCTCCGTACCGATGGACTTGAACCACCCGGCGCCGCGGTTGACGATGTGCGGCACGTTGGCCAACGTCTCCACGTTGTGCACCAGGGTGGGCTCGTTCCACAGGCCGATCTGCGCCGGGTAGGGCGGTTTGATGCGCGGATCACCCCGTTTGCCTTCCAGCGAGTTGATCAGCGCCGTCTCTTCGCCGCAGATGTAGGCTCCCGCCCCGCGATGGACCGACAGGTCCATACCGAAGCCACTGCCCAGGATGTTCTTGCCCAGAAAGCCATAGGCATAGGCTTCGTCAATGGCCTTGATCCAGCGCTTGACCCCCAGGAAGAACTCACCCCGGATGTAAACGAAGGCCCGCTGAGCGCCGACCGCGTAGGCGGCGATGATGACCCCTTCGATGATCGAATGGGGATCGCGCTCTACCAACAGGCGGTCCTTGAACGTCCCCGGCTCTCCCTCGTCGGTGTTGACGCAGACGTACTTGGTGACCGGGTCTTTGGGTATAAAGCCCCACTTGAGGCCGGCCGGGAAGCCGGCGCCCCCACGCCCACGCAGGCCGGAGTCTTTCACTACGGCGATCAATTCGTCAGGGGGCATCTGCAGGGCTCTACGCAGGGCGGTGTACCCGCCGCGCTCCAGGTAGACCGCAATGCGCTCTGAGTTGGGGATGCCTACGTTACGCGTCAGGACCGGTTCAAAACTGCCCATCGTTCTGCCCTCTCTCTCAGTTGATCTATCAGCGTGTCCACCTTTTCCGTGGTGAGATTCTCGTACAGTTCATCGTTCGCGCGCATGGCCGGTGCGGTGCCGCACGAGGCCAGGCACTGTACTGTCTCCAGCGTGAACATTCCGTCTGGAGTCGTTTCGCCAGCCTCGATCCCCAGTTTGCGCTCCAGGTAATCCAGCAGCCGCTCGGCACCGCCGACCAGGTAGCAGGACAATCCCGTGCAGACCTGAAGCACGTAGCGGCCTGCAGGCTCGGTGCGGAACAGCGTGTAGAAACTGGCGGTGCTAAACACCTCTGTCTCCGACACGTTCAACCGCTCGGCAATCCGCCCGACCACCTCAGGGGTGAGATAGCCCTGCTGTTCCTGGGCGATGTAGAGCGCAGTGAGCAAACGTCCCCGCTTGGCGGGATCAGGAACGTGCGTACCTGTTGCCATTCACTTACCTCCCTTCCGATAGGTAGCGACCAGTTGTGGTCAGCAGTTCATGTGGTGAGACTGGTTTGGTCAAGAAGCACTTGATGGCCCGAGATGGGGAGCGAAAGAACGAATCAACGCCAGCCCCTCAACTGCGCTCGTCGCAGTCTCTACCCGGTAGCCAACCGAGCGTAAGACGATCCGCGTGTATTCCAGAAAGTCGGGATCATCGTCCACGATTACGATGCACTTTTTCTCTGACTGAGCCACCTACGTACACCATCAAGCCGCCGTGACCTTGACTGCGCAGACCTTGTACTCAGGAATCTTGCCGATAGGGTCCAATGCGGCAATGGTCAGCTTGTTCGCGGCTGCCTCGGCAAAGTGCCAGGCCATGAAGACGACGCCGGGCTCAGTCCTATCGCTGACCAGCGCCTTGACCTGGATTTCACCGCGCCGTGAGGCGACCTTGACCAGATTTCCATCGGCGATGCCCAGCCTGGACGCATCCTCGACGTTGATCTCCACCACCGGTTCATGGTAGATGGCTTCCAGTCCCGCCGAGCGACGCGTCATCGTCCCGGTGTGATAGTGGTAGAGTACGCGGCCCGTGGTGAAGATGAACGGATACTCCGCATCAGGTTCCTCGGCCGGCGGCTGCCAGTCCACTGCGCTCAAGTGCCCCAGCCCACGGCTGAACTTACCCACGTGCAGAATGGGGGTACCCGGGTGCTCGGTGTTCGGGCAGGGCCACTGCAGCCCTTGTTCGCCGATACGGTCGTAGGTGATGCCGGCGTAACTGGGAGTCAGGCGGTTGATCTCGTCCATGATCTCGCGGGACGAATGGTAGGTCAGCCCATCGTACCCCATGCGCCGCGCAACCTCTCCGACGATCCACCAATCGGGCCTGGCTTCGCCAGGAGCGGGCACCGCCGGGCGCACGAACTGGACCCGGCGCTCGGAGTTGGTGAACGTGCCCAGTTTTTCGGCGAAACTCAACCCAGGCAGCACGACGTCGGCCAGGGCGGCCGTCTCGGTGAGGAAGATGTCCTGGACTACCAGGAACTCCAGGCTGCGCAGGCAGTGCTCCGCGTGGTTCAGGTCGGGATCGGAGAGCATCGGGTTCTCACCCATGACGTAGAGTGCCCTTAAGGTGCCCTTTTCGGCGCCGTTCATCATCTCCATGACGGTCAGCCCGACTTTGGCGTCCATTCCGGTCACGCCCCAGGCCCGCTCGAACTTCTGCACGGCATCTTTCGACGTAACGGCCTGATAGGCCGTGAAGACGTTGGGCAAGCCCCCCATGTCGCACGCGCCCTGCACGTTGTTCTGACCGCGCAGCGGGTTGACGCCACCGCCGGGAATGCCCACGTTGCCCAGCAGCATCTGCAGGTTGGCACAGGTGACCACGTTCTGGTGGCCGGTGGTGTGCTGGGTGATGCCCATGGCGTAGAGCAGCGCCCCCGGACGGTTCTCGGCCATCATGTGGGCTGCCTGGACGATCTCCTCGGGCGTGACGCCGCAGATGTGGGCCGCCCGCTCGGGGGGATATTCCATGACCTTGGCCTTGAATTCCTCGAACCCCTCGGTGCGCTCCTCGATGGACTTTTTGTCGTAGAGGTCCTCGGCGATGAGGACGTGCATGATGCCGTTGAGCAGGGCGATGTCGGTGCCCGGCTTCTGATGGATGTGCAGCGTGGCAAACTCGGCGATGGGGATGCTGCGCGGGTCGCACAGGATGAGTTTGGCGCCGCGTCGTTTCACCGCTTGCCGGATGCGCATGCCCAATACGGGGTGGTTCTCCGTGGTGTTGGAACCGATGATGAAATAGATCTGCGCGTCGTCGGCAAGATCGTCGAAGGAGTTGGTCATCGCGCCAGAGCCGAACGATGTGACCAGACCGGTCACAGTGACGCTGTGTCAGAGACGGGCACAGTGGTCTACGTTGTTGGTTCCGATGACTGCGCGGGAGAACTTTTGGATGGCATAGTTCTCCTCGTTGGTGCACTTGGCAGAGGCCAGGACACCGAGCGCAGCATTCCCCTGCTCCTTCTTGATTTCGCTGAGGCGGGTCGCCACCAGGTCGAGCGCCTCGTCCCAGGTGGCCTCCTCGAGTTCGCCCCCCTTCTCCCGGCGGATCAACGGCCTGGTCAGCCGGTCGGGATGGTGGACAAAGTCCCACCCGAAGCGCCCCTTCACGCAGGTCCAGCCGTGGTTGGCCGGGGCGTCCCACTTGGAGGACGCCTGGACGATCCGCCCATCCTTGACGTTGAGATAGAACTGGCAACCCACCCCGCAGTAGGGGCAGGTGGTCGCCACCTTCTCGAACTCCCAGGCCCGCCCTTTCCCCTTGGCCAGCTGGGGCAGCAGCGCGGCGGTGGGGCAGACTGCCACGCACATCCCGCAGAACTCGCACGTACTGTCCTGCATCAGGCCATCGAACGGGGTGGCGATCTTGGAACTGAAACCGCGCTGGATGACGCCGATCGCCTCGACCCCGTTGATCTCGTCGCAGGCGCGCACACAACGCCAGCACAAGATGCACTTGGTGTAGTCGCGCTCGTAGAAGGGGTTGGTGCTGTCAACGGGATAGTCGTGTTGCACGCCCGGGAAGCGCGTCTCCTTGAGGCCATATTGATAGGCCAGGTCCTGCAGTTCGCAATTCCCGGCCCGCTCGCAGGTCATGCAGTCGAGCGGATGGTCGGACAGGATGAGTTCCAGCACGAAACGCCGGGCCTCCTCCGCTTTCGGCGAGTTCGTCGAGACCTCCATCCCTTCCGTGGCCTGGAACGTGCAGGCCGGCTGCAGCGTCTTCTGCCTGGCGACTTCCACCAGGCAGACGCGACACGCGCCGATGGGCTCCAGGGCAGGGTGGTGACACAGCACAGGAATCTTGATGCCGGCAGACGTGGCTGCCTCCAGGATTGTCTGTCCCGCCTTGGCCTGGATTTTCTGGCCGTTGATGGTGATGTTCACCGTGTTCATCGATCGTCTCGTCTCCTTTATGCTCATCCATTCCCAGTTCGACCTCGCGCAAGTTACCCTGCCGTTCCGAGATTGTATCATCTTTAGGCCGAGTAGTCAAAACCCAAATGTCACGTAAAAGCGCGCAGTTTGTCAAATCACAATGAGACGTGCTCTGGACGCACGGACGGAGCCAAGGTCATCGTGGGTGAGTACACCCTTTGACCTTGGCTCCGTCCGATCTATGACTGCTACGCCAGCGGTTACTTTTTCTCGGCGCGGCTGCCGTACACCCACCAATAGATGAAGCCGACGAAGAACGCACCGCCAATGATGTTCCCCAGCGTCACCGGCACCAGGTTGGTGATGAAGAACTGCCCCCACGTCACCTGGGCACCGTAGAACATGCCCAATGGGATGAAGAACATGTTGGCGATACTGTGCTCCAGCCCCAGCGTGACGAAGGCCATGATGGGCCACCAGATACCCCAGATCTTGCCGTTGATGTCGTCGGACGAAATGCCCATCCACACTGCCAGGCACACCAGCCAGTTGCAGCCGATGCCCTTGAGGAACAACGGCAGGAAGCCCTGGGTCACTTTGCCTGTAGCGATGTCCTGTACCGCCTTCAGATAGGGCTCCTTGGCAAAGATGCCGGTCAAGTAGGCCAGGAAGAAGGCCACGAAGATGGAGCCCGCCAGGTTGCCGACGTAGGCCAGCACCCAGTTGCGGGCCAGCCCACTCCAGCGCGCCTTGCCCGACAGCACGGCGGGGATGACGCAGGCGGTGTTGCCGGTGAATAGCTCTGCCCCGGCGACCACGACCAGGATCAGGCCGACCGGGAAGACGCCGCCGAACAGGAACTTGCTGATGCCGACGCCGAGCGTCTCGGTGTTGACGCCCTTGCCGACGATGATGGCCAGGAAGCCTCCGAAGGCGATGAAGGCACCGGCCAGGAAGCCCAGGACGAGCAGCTTGTCCCACGACAGGTTGGCCTTGGTGCAACCAATGCCCTCGACAGTAGCGACCGTATCCTTGGGTGACTTGAATGACATGGCTGTTCTCCTTTCATGGTTGGAATACGAACTGGAATTGGTTCAGATCATTGTGAATTGGCAGTTCATGAGGAGTGAATAGTGCATAGTGAATAGTGAACAGTGAATGGTTGACACCTCCTTTCGGTGAGTACGTCACAGGATCTGACTCACGCCCTGACGAGCCGGCTACTTGCTCTCTGCCGGACCCGCACCCACGTACAAGCGAGACTCACTATATACCAGATACGCCGGCCAGGCAAACGATGCGCTTGCGGCGTCTGGGCACGCTCATCGCCCCAGAGTGTGGCGCCTGACCATTTCTCGCAGCCAGGTCAGCCAGGCCTCCAGGCCTTCCCCAGTCTTGCAGGAGAGGGGAAAGAACGCCAGGCCTGGATTGAGCGCCTCGACCCCTCGGCGGAAGTAATCTACGTCGAAGTCAAAGGCCGCCAAGACGTCCATCTTGTTCAGCACCAGGCCATCCACCCCCCGGTACATGACGGGGTACTTGTAGGGCTTGTCGTCCCCTTCCGGCACGCTGGCGATGAGAATGCTCCGATGTACGCCCAGTTTGAAACTGGCGGGGCAAACCAGGTTACCCACGTTCTCGACGATGAGTAGGTCCAACTCATCCAGAGAAAGTTCTGGTAACGCACGCTGGAGCATCGCCGCATCCAGGTGGCAGGCCCCGCCCGTGTTGATCTGGACAGCCGGGACGCCGAGGGCCGCGATGCGGTCGGCGTCTATGGTGGTGGCGATGTCGCCGTCTACGGCGCCGATGCGGAACTCTCCGCGCAGTGCTTCCACCGTGCGCATGATGAGGCTGGTCTTACCGGCGCCTGGCGAGGCCATCACGTTCAGGGCAAAGACCCCCGCAGCATCCAACCGGGCGCGGTTGGCGTCGGCCAGTTGGTCGTTCGCGCTGAGGATCTGTTCGACGACAGAGACCCGCACAGCCATAGACGCTTACTCTACCTCGATGCTCTCCAGCCGGAAATCGTCGCCGCCGGCAGCCACGACCCGCTTTTCGCCACAGGCAGGGCAGGCATAATCCCGGGCGTTCAGAGGGAACGTCGTACTGCAGCCCAAGCAGCGCAGCGTTCCCGGCACGCGCTCAAAGTGCAACTGGGCCCCTTCGGCGATGGTACCCTGGCTGACGATGTCCCAGTAGAACTGTACCGAGTCGTCCACGATGCTCGCCAGTTCCCCGATGACTAAATTGAGCCGGGTGATGCGCTGAGTGCCCGCCCGCTCCGCGTGACGCAGCGCGATCTCCAACAGGCTCTGGGTGACGGATAGTTCGTGCATCTGTAGCAAAGAACATATAACACAAGGAGTGAAAAAGGTCAAGGACAAGTTTGAGCGGCTGTGCCGGGCACTCCTGCCCCGCTCAGCGGCTTCAGTGAAACTCAGCGTATTCAGTGATTCAAGGCCGAGCCCACGTGCCGGCGGCCGCTGTATCCCGCGGGAGGCGCTGGTCGTTTTGCATTGCCACCAACCGCACGCCGGTGGCCGGGTCGTACCAGCCCACCTGGACAGTGTAGACACCAGGGGGCAGGTCGGGTGGGAGCGGGATGACGTGCTCATCAGCCACGCCGTCGCCAGGACGCCACAGCCGGGTTGGGAAGCCGCCCTCCAGGGGCGGGCTGTCCCCGGTGCCGACCAATTGCCCATCTTCGCCCACCAGGTGGACGAAGACGGTATAGTCTCTGTCCAGCGGTTCCAGCGCCTCCCACCACAGCGTCACCCGCAAGCCCTGCGCTTCCGGGGCAATTTCTGCCCCCCGCAGCGCAATCGCGTCGCCAAAGACAGCAGGCTCCAGTTGTGCCATGGGTGGCACCTCCGGCGTCTTCGACGCCCCCACCCGCACCCACTCGAGGATGGCCCGATTGCCCACCTCCTGGCCCTGGAGGGCAAAGGGGAGCCAGCTCTCCCCCATGCGGTAGACGTTCAACTGCACCATCCACGCCTGTGCGCGGGATACATCCTCTGGGATGGTCAGCCGGTAGGTATCTACAACAACTTCACCCGGCCGCCAGGCGAGCGTGGGATAGGCCCCGTCGCCGGGCCAGGCGTCCAGGCCTGTCAGGCGCGCCGTGTCGCCGGGGATGGCGGAGACGAGCCACAGCCCCATCGAGTAGGTGTCCGTCAGGGGACGCAGTGCCGAGAGATAAAGCGTCACTTCCAGCACCTGGCCCGCTTCCAAACCGGCCGGTTCCAGGCCATACCCCAACAATGCGATGCGGTCGCCGAACACACCGTCCACCCGCTGGGGGATCTCTAGTCCCTCAGCGTTTGTATAGCGAGGCGGCGGAGCATAGGCCGGGCGGATGAGCCCCAGCGGGGCCCACAGCGTCAGCGCGATCCAGGCCAAAACCAGTGCCGCCCCGACCCAGGCGCGGCGCTTCATCCAGGCGGCCAATCCCCCACCCACCAGCACGCTCACGCTAACCGTGGCGGGGAACATGAGCCGCCCCTGCACACCCGAGGCGATCAGGTTCCAGCGGAACCAGCCCACGAAGACGAGGAGGAACCAGCCCGCCAGGAGTAAAAGCCCCAGCCGTTGAGGGAGGGTAAGCCGGCGCCACATCGCGATCAGTCCCCCCAGCCCGGCGAGCGTCACCAGGCCCCAGAACGCATAGTACCAGGCAGCAGGCGAAAGGTCACAACTGAAACGGCCCCAGTAGGAGTAAAAGATGCTGGGCACCTCGTGAAGGATGAGCAGCAGAGGGGTGGGGTCACGGCGGCTGACGATGGCCAGATGGTGCTCCATTAGCGTCGGGTCGGCGTACAGAAGCGCGTTGCGGGCGTACCACCAGGTGGCGACGGCCAGGACTGGGAGAATGAAGAATGAAGAATGAAGAATGAAGAATGACAGAAACTGATTCCTGGGTTTATTCTGGCACTGGAGCCAGGCGGCGAGGAGGACTGCCAGGCAGGCCAGCGGAACCAGCAACAGGCCGCCCAGTTTGGTGAGCGCGGCCAGCCCGATGAGGAGGCCGGTGAGGACCGAGGTGACTGGCCTGAGGCCCCGGTGGATGGCACGCAGCACCAGGTAGAGGCTCCACACGCACAGCGGCACCAGCAGGTTGTCGTTGTTCACCCCGGCCGAGACGAAGAGGAATTGGGGATTGAGAGCGGTCAGCGCGGCGGCCAGGAGTGGGACGATCGGCCGGCCGGGGAAACAGAGCCGGGCGGTGGCATACACGCCGATGACCGTGGCCAGGCCCAGCACAGTCGAGTAGAGGCGGAGCAGGTGGAGCGCCAGGAGCGAGTCTCGCCACGGGAAAGTCTCTCGGGCCGGGTCGTGGGCCAGGAAGCCCTTGTTGCCCGCCAGGTGGGGGGAACCGCAGGTCGTATGCGGGTTGACGTGCAAGTAGGCCCAGGCGTCCTCCGTGTTCACGCCACTCAGGCGCAGGAGCAGCGCCCCGCCCAGGTAATACAGGGGGGGCTGGGTGCCCTCCTGGCCGTAGAGGTACTGCTCCGAAAGCCCCTTCTCCGGTACCGGCAACCGGCCGTGGTCGGCGATGTACTTGACGGTGAAGAAATGCCCCACCTCGTCGGGTGATTCGAAGGGGGGAGCGATGATGCCGTAAAAGACGGCCAGGACCACGTACAGGATCAGGATCGAGGGGCACACGAGACGTGAAACGTAATTCGTAATGCGTAATGCGTAATGCGTAAACCGTAATGCGTAATTTACCATTTGCGATTTGCCATTCGCTTATTCGTTACCATTCGCCGGCCAGGGTGCCTAGTTCCAGGAATGGGTTGCCGGCCACGGGCAGGGTTTCTCCGGTGTCGGTGTCGTAGAGAGAAACGGCCAGGTGCAGTGGGGTCTGGCTCCGTGCGGTGAGTAGCAAGCTGTGGCGGTCTTCTACGATCTCCCCCGCCGCCCAGCGCTGGGTCGGGCGCTCCCAGTTGGCCGGCCGCACGTCCCGCTGGGCCAGCACCGCACCCGTCTCGTCCCATACCTGGACAACGACGCGATAGTTGGGCAGGGGAGCGCGGAGCGCACGCCACTGCAAGGCGACCCCCACTTCGCCTGCTGGCCCTGCCTGTGCGCTATACTGCGCCGTCTCCAACCGGACCGCATCGCCGAAATCGGCACGTGGCGCTACCTCGAGCCACGGGGTTTGCGGGGCCAGGTACGATAGAAAGAGGCTATCGCTTCCCCAATCCATGCTAAACGGGTACAGCGTCTCGTCCAGCCACGCCTTCAGGCCTGTGCCAGGCCCAGAGCCTCCCTGGTACAACACAAACCACAGGCGAGTGTATCCGCTGGCCGCTCGCTCGACGCGGGGCTGAATGCGTTCCAGCGGCTCGATGATGGGTGTCCAGCGCAGCGCGTATCCCCAGGCAGGGTCTTCCGGCCTGCGGTCCATCTCGTACCACCCGGCCAGCGCCAGTTCGTTGAAAAAGACGAAATCGTCCGGCCGCGCCCGCTCGCTCAACAGCGCGTGATATTCGTGGGGGTCGAACGGGCCACTCACCTCCAGGCTCTTTTCGTAGACGAAGCGGCTGGTGGTGGGCCAATAAGCCACGCACAGGATCGCCAATCCAGCGGCCAAAAGTCCCTTTCCACGGCATCCCAGCCTGTCCAGCGCCCAGGCGACCAGCAGCACCAGGAACGGCACCGCCGGGGTCAGCAGCCGGGGGGCAAAGAAGTAGACCCCGCTGCCGAGGACTGCCCCGCCCGTCGCGGTGAGCAGGGCCAGAAGCGGTAGCAGTACACGCCTGCTCTCCAGCCCAGCGCCGCGTTCCAGCCCAGCGCCGCCTTCCGGCCCAGTGCCGCCTTCCAGCCCAGCGCCGCGTTCCAGCCCAGCGCCGCGTTCCAGCCCAGCGCCGCCTGTTCCACGGCGGCGCGGAACCAGCACTGCGATGAGCAACACCGCCAGCACCGCCAGTGCCGCCCAGCCGCGGGAGCCGAAATCGAACGTCAGCGCCGTCCACGTCGAGGTCGCCAGGCCCCATGGTGTGACCGGCATGATGGTCTCGGCGGGGGCAGCCTGGCCCATGCGCTCCAAGATGCCAGGCCCGGCGTAGGTCAGCCAGGGCAGATAGAGCGCCAGGGTGAGCGCCCCACCGACCAGCAGCCTTACGCGCCTCCGGCGTGCTACCAGCAATCCATACCCATAAAGCCCTGCCAGTGCCCAGGCGGCGTAGTAGAGCGTGTAGAGAGCGACCAGCCCGGCCGCCACCAGGCCAACCAGCGCCCAGGTTCTCCCTCGATCGAGCCAGCGCAAGAGCGCCCAGGTCGCCAACAGGAGCCACAGCACCACCAGCGGGTACATCCGCACGACCTGGGCGTAGTAGACGAGCGCCGGAGCCACGGCGGCCAACCCGGCGGCCAACCAGGCCAGCCCAGGCCGCTCCATCCAGTCCAGCGCCACCCGAAACGCCAGCGGCACGGCGAGCATCCCCACCAGCACCGGGAAGAAGCGCACCAGGTAAACGTTGCGCCCCAGGGCCAACCAGGGTTTGAAGGCGAGATAGAACAGCGGAGGATGAACTTCCCACGAGGCAATCTGGACAATTTCGAGCCAGGAGCGGCTGGAATGCGCGACCGACCAGCCCTCGTCCCATCGCATGAGCGGCTCGGCCAGCCGGTGCAGGCGGAGGGCCAGGGCGGTGAGACAGGTCAGGAGGGTCAATGAAGAATGGAGAATGGAGAATGGACGACCGGATAGGGCAGATGCTCGCATGAGATCAGGTCTGCTGCGCATTATGGCTGTATCTCCAGGCTCTCGGGCAGGATGGCGCGGTCGGCGGGGAGGCGCTGGCCATCGGGGCCGGTCGCCGCCAACCGCGTCACGGTCTGGTCATAGAGGCCCACCGCCAGCCGGTAGGTTCCCCCTGGAACATTTTCCAGAGGCAGGGTTACGGTGTCACTGACGACCTCGCCGGCGGCCCACCAGGAGGTGGGGTATGCGCCCCCGCGCGGCATGGCATCGCTCTGGGCGACGATCGCGTCTGTGTCCGGGTTGAAGAGGTGGACGAAGATGGTGTAATCGGCCTGTGGGGCCTGCAGGGCCTGCCACCACAGGGTCAGGCGGGCAGGGCCGGTCCTTGCCCCTACTGCCTCCAGATCGTAGCCGGCCAAGCGGATCTCTTCAAAGTCCACCCCCAGGGGACGTTCCAGGCGCGGGAGCACGAAGGTGCGGGGCACAGGTTGGGCCTTGAACACCGTTTCCAGGGGGAGCGCCAAGGCTCCGACCTGTGCCTGTCCCACCGGCTCCAATGTCGGCATTTGGTAAAGCACGACTTGCAGGTGATACCCAGCGGTAGGCGGCAAATCGTCTGGCAGGGAGAGCAGGTAGCGATCGCTGACGAGCTCACCAGGGGGCCACAGGCTGGTGGGGAGGAAGCCGTAGCCGGGTTGCGTGTCCGTGGCGACGCGCATCTGCCCGGCAGGATCCAGGAGGCGCAACGAGATGGCATAGTTGGCCGCCAGTGGCTGCACCGCCGACCAATCCAACCGCACGCTCAGCCGGTCGGGGGCAGGCTGCGCGACGGTCGCCCCGTGCAACCGTACCACCGGGCCGAAGGAGGCCAGCACGGGGGTATCGGGAGGAAGCGCCGGGCCACGAGGTACCCGGATGGGCCGCAGGTATAGGATACCCTGCGTCTCGCCACCAGAAGTACGGGCATAGAGTTCTCCTGTTGAGTCAAAGAGGCGCAATTCGAGTAAGTAGATGCCGTAGGGGATATTGGGGGGAATGTGCAACTGGAGATTGGAGATTGCGGATTGCGGATTGCGGATTGCGGATTGCGGACTGCGGATTGCGGATTGCGGATTGCGGATTGCGGACTGCGGATTGCGGATTGCGGACTGCGGGTTGGAGGTGGCTTCGGCCAGGGGCTCGACTTCGTAGCGCACGGCGGCGGGGGAGACTAGCCGTACCGTGGCCGTGTATGGTTCTTCAATTTGTGTGCTCCGGCTGGACAACAGTCCAGCCGCGCTCGACCACTCCAGTGTGACAGTCAACGTGTCGCCAGGGGCCAACTCATCGGCTGAAAGGGTGTAGCCTGCCAGGCGCGCCTTTCCAACGAAATCCACACCCTCGGGATTGTGGTGCAGGTAGGGCATCTGGTCAAAATCCATCGTCAGGTCGTTCTCCCCCTCGAATTCGGGGGAGCGGAACAGCCATACGAACAAGAGAAACCCCATGACCGGAAGCCCAAATCCCAATAGCCGGAGCCCAACGGCCCGCCGTCTGTGCTCCGGCTGGACAACAGTCCAGCCGCGGCGGCTGCTGGCCGCAACGATAGCGAGCAGCGCCAGTGCAGCGACCAGCGAGATTGCTTCGGCCGCCGCCCGCACCGGGGTGCGGCCGAGCCGGAGGATGACCGTGTGCTCACCTGGCGGCGCTGCCAGCGCCAGGTAGCCGGAACCTTCGACGGGCCAAACCGGCACAGGCTCACCGTCCAGCCGTGCGCCCCAGCCGGGCCAGTAGACGAACGGGAAGGCGATGTGTCCGCCCCCACCCCACACGCGCCACGTCTGGCGCGTGGGTTTCCGTTCCACCAGGGTGGCCTCCAGGGGCGCTCCTTCCAGCGGGATGGCCCGCAGCGGCACGCCAGGCTCGCTCAACGCGGCGGAGGTGAACGGGCGCGGGGTCACGGTGTTGGGCAGCCACTCGTAGCGGATGGTGGTGCCGATGTTGCCCGCAAACAGCTCGTAGAGTTGTAGACGTTCCACGGTTACGTCGGACGGGCCGATGGGGAGACGGTCGGGCTGCAGGGGGAGGAGTACCGAAAGTATCAGGAGTGTGGCGGCGGGTAGAGAATGGAGAATGGAGAATGGAGATTGGAGATTGCGGATTGCGGACCTGCGATTTGCGATCTGCAATTTGCAGTCTGCTGATTTGCTGATTTGCTGATTTGCTGATTTGCGATTTGCAGTGATGAGGGCTGCCGTGGCACTGGCAGTGAAGAGAGACTGCACTGAGAGGAAGCGCCAGGGGAATTGGACGATCGGCAGGAGCGGCAGGTGGTCCCACAGGAAGCGGGAGAGCGGCGTGATCATGATGGTTGAAATCAGCAAGCCCACCAGAACGAACCCACCGCGCGCCTCCAGCCGTCGCCGGAACCCTCGTACGATCAAAAGCAGCATCCCCAGGGCGGCCAGGACTGCCTGCGCCAGCCCCATAGCGAACGGAGAACGGCCCGTCAAGTCAGGAGCAACGGAAAAGTCGAACAGGAATCTCCGCTGGACCAGGTTGAGGGCACGGAAGTGATTGCTGTAGTGAAAATAGTCCTGGGTAGAAGGCCCCAACTGCACGTGCCGCAGTTCGACCACGGCCGGGAGCCAGAACCAGGCCGCCAGGGCAATCCCAACCCCCAGCGACAAAAGCCCAAGCCCCACGACACGCCACCTGCTGCCTTTACTACGCAATGCCAGAATCACCAGGTACAGTAAGACGAAGGGAGAAAAGATAAGCGCAGAGATGTTGTGGCTGAGGATGAGACCAGCGTAAGCCAGTGCAGGCCACACGAGATTGCGGATTGCGGATTGCGGAATGCGGAATGCAGAATCTGGATTTGCTGATTTGCGATTTGCGATTTGCGATTTGCCACTCGCGACTCTGTCCAGTCCCCACAGGATGAGCGGGTAGAAGATGAAGGCATAGAACTCGGAGAGGGAGTCGCCGCGCACGTAGACGTTGACCAGGTGAAAGGGGGCCACGGTGTAGGCCACCGCCGCCAGCCAGGCCGCCCACCGGTTCTTGGTCGCGCCGTACACCCAGCCGTACATGGCCAGCGCCGCCGCGACGAACCCCAGTGTCTGGACCAGTTTCACCGCCGTCAACAGGTCCGCCCCTGCCAGCGCCAGGAGTCCGGCCAGGTAGTAGGGGAGCGCGGCGTAGTAACTGAAAAACGGGTACCCCAGGCCATAGGCAGCGTCCGGCATCCAACGCACCGGGAAGACACCTGCCCGCAGGTTGGCGACCATTTGGTGGGTACGTTGGAGGAGAAAGGGGCTATCGCCGCCGCCCCGCGTGTTGACCATCCCCGGCCCCCACAGGGGAGCGGCGGCCACCAGGGCCACGACCGTCAGTGTGATGCAGGCCAAGAAACCAGGTTTTTCCCAAAAACCTGGTTTCTCCGTCTTCACGTCAATCGCCATCTACCGGCACCTCGATCCAATCCCCGGCTGGATTCCCTGCCTCGTCCAGCCGGTACAGTATAGCGCCACTCTCCGGTTGCCAGAGGCCGAAAAGAAGCACGTCCCGGCCCGCAAGGGGGCTGCCCACCCCCTCTACGTAGTGATCGTCGTGGATGACGTCTCCCACGCGCCACGCCGTCGTGGGGTAGCGCCCTCCGGCGGGACGGCTATCGGCCTGGGCGATGCGCTCCCCATCTCGCAGGTAATGCAGGAAGACGGTATAGTCCTCCGCCAGCGGCGCGCTGGCTCGCCAGTCCAGCCGCACCTGCAGGCGGTCGGGCCCTGCCGGCGTCACCGTTGCGTCGAGCAACTCGATGCCGCCGGCGGCCAGGAGCGCCGGATCGGAGAAGCGCGCCAGCGCTGGGACTTCTGCATCCGGGCGGGCGGCGAAAAAGGCCAGGTAGGTCGTGTACGGCTGGAGATCGCGGTCACCCTGGGACAGAGGTCCCTCCTCGACGGTGATCTCAGCCGGGACCGGGAGGAGCGCCCAAGCCCGCTGCCAGTCGTCGTAGGGCCAGAGGAAGACGGCTACCTGGGGATTGGAGATTGCGGAACCTTCCCGAAAGTTTCGGTGGGGCACCTTTCGGGAAGGTAAGGCGGATTGCGGAGTCGGAAGTTGGAGGTTGGAGGCTGGTTCTAGTTCAAGCCCTAGTGTCACTGCCTGTGGTGCGGCGATCAGGAGGCGGACCTGGGGCCACTTGTCCCACAACGCCGGGTCGAGGTAGACTCGCCGATCGCCGGGATTCCCGTGTAGCATGCGGTTTCCATCCCACCCCAGCCCCAGGAATTCGTTGACGCGACCACCCAACCCCACGGCTCCACGCTCAAACCAGTAGCCGGTCATGGGGTCGCGGGCATAGTCGCCAAAGTAGGCCCAGGCGGTGCTGGCCAGGCCGAACAGGAGGGGGAGAATCAGAATGAGAGAATGAAGAATGAGAGAATGCTGGCGAGTACGCTGGGACCAATGAACAACTCGGGAATGTGGAATGCGGATTGCGGAATGCGGATTGCGGAATGCGGATTGGGGATTGGGGATTGGGGATTGGGGATTGCGGATTACGGATTGGATTTTGGCTGCCAGCCAGTCCAGGCCGAGCGCGGGCAGAAATGCTACGATAGGCAGGATGCCGGCGGCGCGCAGGAAGTGAGGGGCGTCCTCGGCCAGGAGCGTCGGCAGGCTCATCACCGCCACCCAGACCAGGACGAAGCCGGCCGCCGCGTCCCGCCGCGCGCGGCGCAGGGCGACCAGCAGGCCCACCACGAAGGCCCCACCCAGGAGCGGGTCGAAGATCGGTCGCCAGGGAACGTTGTGCCGCCAGATACGGTCCCCGCGCACGAAGAACATCCCCAGCGTGCGGAGCGTGTGCCGGCCCAACGTGCCCCACAGGTCGCCGCCGTTGATGGCGGGGTTGAAGACCGAGACCTGGTCCGGGCGGCCCAACACGACGCCGAGATGGCCCACCGTGTAGATCGCCAGCGGGGCGAGGACCACCAGGGTGGCCATGGCAGCCAGGCCAATGCCGCGCCACAGGTGGGGAGTGCGGATTGCGGATTGGGGATTGCGGATTGCGGATTGCGGATTGCGGATTGCGGATTGGAGGTTGGAAGTTGGGGGGCGCACGAGTAGCATGTAGAAGGCAAAGGCGATCAGGGCGACGGGGGTGAAGCGAGCGGCGGAGTAGGTGTAGAAGGAGAGGCCGTAGAAGACGCCGGCCGCCAGCCAATGACGCCACCCAGCAGGATTGCGGATTTCGGATTTCGGATTTCGGATTTCGGATGCCCCCAGTGCTGCCTGCCAGACCGTGAGGGCGATGAAGAGGGGCAGCAGAACGGCACGGAAACTGACCCGGCTGAGGTGGACGTGCCAGAGGGTCACGGCCAGCACCGCCGCAGCCAATACACTCACCCGCCGGGAGAAGAGTGCCCGCCCTGCCGCGGCGGTCGCCGCTACGGTGAGTAGCCCGACGAAGGAGGCAGGCAGCCGCAGCGCGAAGGGGCTTCTTCCCAGCAGCCCCACCGCCATGGTGACCAGGTAGATAAACAGCGGCTCGCGCCCGTTGTTGGCCGGGAAGTAGAGGGAGAGACGACCTCGCAGAACCTCCACGGCATCCAGCCCATTGTACGCCTCGTCGTGGTAGAGGCCTGGCGGTACCTGCCCGCAGGCGGCCCACCGCAGGGTCGCTGCCACCAACAGCACGGCCACCAGAGCGAATAGCGAATGAGGATTGCGGATTGCGGATTGCGGATTTGCTATTCGCGATTTGCGATTTGCGATTTGCGATTCGCCGTCTTTTCTCATCGGGCACCGTCCAGCGGAATCGGCAACTGGTCTGCGGGCAAGCGCTGGCCGTCGAGAAAGGCCGGCTGGCGCTCGGCGTTCGCCGCGTTGTAGAGGCCCACGTAGAGCGTGTAAGGGCCGGGCGGCGCATCGGGCGGAATCGCCAGCGCGTAACTGTCCTCGATGTACTCGCCGGGCCGCCACTGGATGGACAGCATGCGCCCCCCCTGTGGCCAGCCATCGGCCTGCGCGACCAACGTGCCGTCCGCATCTACCAGGTGGTTGAAGACGGCATAGATGGCGGTCGGGCGCACCCTGGCATACCAGGCATAGACGAGACGGAGTTGGCCGCCGGGGCGAGCGTCCCCCTCCACTCGGTACCCGCGCAGCCCGACCTCATCGCCAAAGTCAAGTTGAACGGGCGTAAGTCCGCTGGGCAGCCGGCGCAGCACAGGCCGGCTATCCACGGTGATGCCGAACAGGGGAATCGTTCCCCCACCCTCTGCCTTTGGCATGCGGAATGCGGAATGCGGAATGCGGAATGCGGACCAGAGGGCACCGTCCGGCCCCAGTACTGCCAGCGTGACCTGGGCCGGGCCGGTCGGCGCATCTGGAGGAAGGACCAGCGCAGCGTGCGTGGTGACCAGCCGGCCGGAGCGCCGGGCAGAGGTCCACTCTGGCGCGGACGATGCCTGGAGCCCCCAGGGAGCGGCACGGGCGACGAAGGGCAACATGATGCGGAACGGACGAGACTGCTCGTCGGATGCTGGGTTCAGCGGAGCGGTCGCATACCCGGATGGCAGTGGGAAAGTTCTGGTGATCATGGGGGTAGCCTGCTGGCTGCCCAACCAGGAGCGGTGAGACACTTGCAGGTGAACCTGTACCTCCGGCAAGGTATCGTGGCGGGTGAGTACACCCGCTGTGAGTACACCCGGTACCAGCCAATGGAGCGTCAGTGGCACCGCGTACCCCTGTTGAAAGCGCACCCCTCCCGGCTCAACCCCGGCCAACGTCAGGCAATCTGCGCCGTCGGGTGAGCAAAAGGTGGCCATCCCGGAATTGGGCAGGCCGTACAAGACCGGAGCGCGGGCAGGCTCTCCGACCTGGACAGTGAGTACGTCCACCTCGCCAGGCCCCTCTGCCAGCAGCGGCTCGCCCGTCACGGCATCGGTGACCATCAGGCGCAGCGTGTACTCCCCCGGCGGCGCGCCCTGGGGGACAATCAGACCTTCGCGGTCGGTCACCAACTCGCCTGGTTCCCATTGCGATGGCGGATGCGCCCAGGCTCCAGGGAGAGTCTCCGCCTGGGACCAGACGTACCCCGTAGCGTCGGCCAGTTGCAGCGCCAGTCGCACGTCGTGGTCCAACAGGCGCAGCGGACTCCAATGCAGCGTCAGCCGGAGGGGCTCGCCGGCGGGCACCGCCTGTGGCTCCCAGGCCACGCTTGCCAGGCGTAGCCTTTCCCCAAAGACCACTTCGACCGGCCGGGCAGGAGCATCCGGCGGGAGCGCAGGCAAATAGAGGTTAAAGTCCACGGTATCCCACACGAGGTGGGCGTGGGTGCGCAGCCATCCGGCGACGAAGCGGCGAGGATCCACGTCGTCCACCGCAGCAGGGATTACCCACAGCCGGTCATAGCGGGCCAGTAGTTCCTCCAGCACCGGTTCGGCCTCGGCCGGCTTCAAGCGCGGCGGCGCGTAGGGGGGCAGCGTCGTGATCGGCGGCAGGCCTCCTGGATCGTAATACTGGAACTGAATCCACTGCCACGGCCCATAGAAAAGAATCCCATCGCCAGGGCGGGCCTGGGTCTTGATCGTTTTCAGTGTGTGGCTATAGTGGGACCGGTCAAAGGCAAGAGCCTGATCGAGCCCCCCGGCAGCCAGCAGACAGGCAAACCCCAACGTCAGCCCGGCAGTGAGCCCCCAGGCCCAGAAACCGGTTTTTTGGGAAAAACCCGGTTTCTTCAATAAGGGGAGCACGCTCAAAAACCCCATCGCCAACGCCGTGAAGGGGATCAAGAAGAGCAGATACCGCTCCGCAGGGGGATGGGGTACCTGGAAAACCAGGACCGGCGGCAGCAGCAGCACCAGAGCCAGCCAGATTCCAACCTGGCGTTTCCGCCAGAGGGCAAGCAGCACGCCCACGCCAGCCAGCGCCAGCAGCCAATATAGAAGCGAGAAACGAACGCGGACCACGGGGCTGAACAGCATCTTACCCAACATGTGGAACGTGTAGAAGCGCGCCGGTACGACGAACGTGAGGCGCGGCCAGGTGCCCCCGGTGGTCATCTGGAGGCCGGGGGCCAGCCACAGCCAGGTCAGGCCCAGCAGGGCCAGGAGACCGTGGGTCGCACACCATGCCAGCAGAGGCCGCCAGCGCCGGGTCACGAGCAGGGCCAGAGGTTGCACCAGGATAGGCAGCAGCAGATAGTAATGGGTAAAGAGCGCCAGAATGTGGACCGCCACCAGGCTGGCGAGCGCGAAGGGGCGCGGCCATCCTTTCGCCGGCAGCCAGTCCCGCAGAAACAGCCCAGCCGCGAGCACGGTCCAGGCGACCCCCAGGCTGTACATGCGGGCATCGCGGGCAAAATAGGCCATTCCCGGCACGCTGGCCAGGAGGACGGCCGGTACGAGACCCGCACCGCTGGCAGAGCGCCCCAGGCCGATGCGGGCCAGCCAACCGGTCAGCACCAGGGCGACCAGCGCCGCACAAACGGAGAAGAAACGCAGGCTGAACTCGCTCGTGCCCGCCAGCCCCATCCAGGCGTGGATGAGCAGATAGTAGACGGGGGGATGCTCCCGCACCGCTCCTCGGAGATAGTCCAGGATGCCCATCACCGGCCGGTGGGCCACGAAGTAGGTAGCCGCCTCGTCGAACGTCAGGTCACTGGCATCCAAACGCCACAGCCACAGCCCCCAGGCCAGCAGCAAAAGCAGGCACCAGGCCAACGCGGACGAGTACGTCCGTAGCATGACCATCCGCCAGCGTTGGCCACTTGCAGCGGTATTCATCAGGACGGAATTGTAACCCAGGGGGGCAATTCGGGCAAGGTGGGCTCATGCGGACGAGTACGTCCGTACCCGAAAGTTCGACTGTGTGCCGCAAACGCCAGGGATGCCATCCTGGAGCAGTGTATCGTGTGCTGGGCGTCTCCATTGGGACTTTCGGGAAGGTCATGCTACAATAGGCCCCAAGTTTGGAGCAACCCATGACGCCGCGTTGTCTGTACACGTCCGACGTCGCCAAGGCCGTCGGCGCTCACCCCAACACCGTCCGCCTCTACGAAAAATGGGGCTTCCTGCCGCCGCTGCCCCGCAGCCCCGGCGGCTACCGCTTGTTCAGCGAGACACACCTCGACCAGATGCGGTTGGCCTGGACCGCGCTGCACGGCCCCTGGCCGGGGCGCAATATCAAGCGCTCGGCGTTGACGCTGGTCAGGCGGGCCGCGGCGGGGGACCTGGGCGGCGCGCTGGAGCAGGCGTACCACCACCGGGCACTGGTACAGGCGGAGCGCGCGCAGGCCGAGGCGGCGGCGGAGTTGCTGGAGCGCTGGGCGCAAGGCCGTGCCGCCGACGCCACCGCCGAACCCTTGCAGATCAAGCAAGCGGCCCAACTGCTGGGCGTCAGCGCCGACGTGCTGCGCAACTGGGAGCGCAATGGGTTGATTTGCGTGCCGCGCCACCCGCGCAACCGCTACCGGCTCTACGGTGCGGAGGAGATCGGCCGCTTGCGCGTGGTCCGCATGTTGAGCCGCGCCGGATACAGCACGATGGCGATCCTGCGCATGCTCCTGCAGTTCGACCAGGGCCGGCGGGAGGGGCTACGGGAGGCGCTCGACGCGCCGCGCCCCGACGAGGACTTTTACTCTGCCGCCGACCGCTGGCTCTCGGCGCTGGCCGAGCAGGAACAACGCGCCGCACGCATGATCGCCCTGTTGGAAGAAATGATCCGCAAACAGTCCCCCGGGGCATTCTGAACTCGACATTTTGATTACCTGGAAGGCAAAGCGACCCTGGTAGTGCTTGGCGAGTTGAGGGTAGACCGTGAGATTGACCCCCAGATGCTGGCCAACCGGCTGGCCAAGGTGCACAACCTCGGAACGATATGGTGTACGCCCGAGCAGATGGGGGCCATCGAGGCGCGGCTGGGCCTGCACGATGGGTCGCTGCGGGATTACACCGTGAGTGAAGAGGCCAGGGTGCCTGGCGAAGAGCATCAGATTGGTAACGTGAACTACCTGGCATTGTAGAGGGTCACAGAAACCAGGTTTTTCTCAAAAACCTGGTTTCTTCTGGCCACTCCCGTGCAACCCTCTACTTGCCGACTAAGGTTATACGTCGAACGTGGCGCGGCGCGGCAACCCTTGTGCCGTGTTGCGGCAAGTGGCGAAAGTAGCCAGCGGATCAGAAACCCGGTTTTCGGGAAAAACCGGGTTTCTTGACATTCCTGCTACAACCCTCCATTTGCACACCAATGTTGTATCATGTGGACTGAACCACCACACCGAGGAGGTCATCTCGAATGTTGCCACGGGTTATTCTACACATCGGCGTCAGCCTGGACGGGCGCATAGACTGGGGCACAGGCGGAGACGACGCGGGCCTGTACTATGAACTGGCCGCCCGCTGGAACGCGGAGGCCATGCTCTCGGGCAGCAACACCATGCTGGCCGCCTACGCAGGGCAGGAAACACCACCCGAGGCGGATCTAGACACGTCCAGGCCGAAGGAGTTGCATCCCCTCCACGTACCGTTCCTGGTCGTCGTAGACAGCCGGGGACAGATCCGCAACTGGCGCGTGATCCAGCGGGAGCCGTACTGGCGCGACGTCGTCGTGCTGTGCTCCCGCGCCACCCCCCAGGCCTACCTGGATGACCTGCGAAGGTGCCATCTCGACTATATTGTGGCGGGCGAAGAGCGCGTGGATTTGCGGGCGGCACTGGAGGAACTGAACGCTCGTTACGGGATCACGAAGGTGCGCGTGGACAGCGGCGGCATCCTCAGCGGTGTGCTGCTGCGCGCCGGGCTGGTGGACGAGGTGAGCGTGCTCGTCGGCCCATGCCTGGTCGGTGGGACCAGCCCTCGCTCAATGTTCGTCGCGCCCGACCTGGCCTCGCCGGACGGCGTCATCCCGCTCCGGCTAATCGCCGTCGAGCAGATGCGGGGCGACATTGTCTGGCTGCGGTATGAGGCAGTGATCAGGGAACAGTGATCAGTGATCAGGGAGCAGGAAATACACTCTCCCGGTCACTGATCACTGATCACCGATCACTAGTCCCTGATCACTAATCACCGAGGCTCAAGATGAAACCACATATCCTCGTGAATGATCTGTGCAAAGTGTACCGCGTGCCGGAGCGGGAGGCGGGGCTGAGGGCGGCCATTGGCAGCCTGATCCACCGCCGCTACCGTGACGTGTTGGCCGTGGATCACATCACTTTCACCGTGCAACCCGGCGAAATCGTGGGCTTCATCGGCCCCAACGGCGCCGGCAAGACCACGACCTTGAAGGTGCTGGCGGGGCTGTTATATCCCACCGGGGGAGAGGTGCGCGTGGATGGCTGTGTGCCTGCGGAACGAAAACCCGCCTTCCTGCGGCGCATCAGCATGGTTATGGGCAACAAGTCTCAACTCCCCTTGGAAAACACGGTCTCGGATTCCTTCTACGTGCTGGGAGAGATCTACCGCGTGCCCCGGGACGAGTTTCATCGCACGTTGGACGAACTGGTGGATCTCATGGAAATCAAGGACCTGCTCCCCAAGATGCCGCACGACCTCTCGCTGGGGGAACGCATGAAGTGCGAGTTGATCGCCGCGTTGCTCCACCGGCCCCGCGTGCTCTTCCTCGACGAGCCCACCCTGGGCCTGGACGTGACGATGCAGTTCCGCCTGCGGCGCTTCGTCGCCGAGTACAACCGCCGCAGCCAGGCCACCGTGATCCTCACCAGCCACTACATGGCGGACGTGGTATCGTTGTGCCCCCGCGTGGTCCTGATCCACCAGGGGCGGCTGCTTTTCGACGGCGACCTGACGCGCCTGGCCGAGCAGATGGCGCCCTTCAAGTTGATCCGTCTGGCGGTGGGCAACGGGAGCGGGCAGACGGTTCAGGACGTGTTGTCGGGCCTGGCGCAGCCGGTGACGGTCATTGAGCAGAACGAGCGGCGTTACACGCTGCGCGTGAGAAGGACGGACGCCTCACCTGTCACCGCGCGGCTGCTGAACGATCTCCCCCTGGCCGACATCACGGTAGAGGACCCGCCTATCGAGGCTGTGATTGACCAGGTGTACCGGGAGGGGGTGAACACGTGAACCTGCGCGGCGGTTGGGCGCTGGTCCGCAAATCGCTGTTCAGTTACATGGCGGGCCGGGGGTTCTTTTGGACGCTGGCGCTGGGCTGGATGATGGGACCATTGGTCTACATGTTCGTGTGGACCACGGCAGCCAGGCAGGGAGCCGCCGGCGGGTTTGCACAGGGGGATTTCGTGCTCTACTACCTCTGCTTGATCCTGGTCAACCAGTTCACGTATCCGGTTTCCAACTGGACGGTGGGGGACATCATCCGCGTGGGAGGGTTTTCGGCCTGGTTGCTGCGCCCTCTGCCTCCCATCTACGAGGCCATCGCCACCG
>Ga0307377_10000149_pt1 | contig 95980 bp, 84 predicted proteins | sample TR3MG_FD_202535 | JGI IMG/M metagenome (GOLD analysis project Ga0307377, IMG submission 202535) | Soil microbial communities from Risofladan, Vaasa, Finland - TR-3 | ecosystem: Environmental > Terrestrial > Soil > Coastal area > Acid sulfate soil | place: Finland: Risofladan, Vaasa | collected...
CGACCAGGACGTGTCGAACCCAGGGTCGTTAAACGAAGACCGAAGCCGCACAGATTACTCACCGAACCAAGACACATCCTGCGGCAACGCCTTCTGCAACAACAGCAGCGTCATACCGAGGCGTTCTATTGGTCTCCGACCCCTTTTGTTGTTGCGCCCGCCTCACCGCATCCAGCCATCCCGTGTCGCAAATGCTCCAACGAACAGGCTGCCCACGGCATGTGAAGCAATAACCAGCGTGCTTGTCTCGTTCCCCTTCCAAGACGGCAACCGCGTCGCGGTTCACCGCACCGTCGGCGGCGAGAATTCGATGGCGCTGGCGGCGAAGGCGGCATCAAACACCCGTACGATACCTGTTGCGCGAGAGACAAGGAGGGGTTTATTCTTCCCATCCTTAAAGCGCCCGCAGCAGCATCATATAATTCGATTTGGAACATTCTTGGGAGGCCATCATGATGGAACGTCACTATCGGCACAAGCACAGCCTAGTTACAGTGTTGACTCTGATTTGTCTTACAGTGCTCGGCGGGCTCCAATGCCGAATTGCCAGAGCGGTGGATGTTGTAACCTTGGGAACGGCAATTCCGCCGACTCTGACTGACGGCTCCATATATGCGTTCGGCGAGGCTCTAGGATTCTTTAAGGAAGAGAATATCAGTTTAAAGATTGTCGTCTTCCAGGGCGCCGGAGTTGTCATTCCGCAGGTTGCGACCAAGCAGGTCCTGATCGGGCAGCCGCTTCCGGATCCGATTCTTGCCTCGTACGCAAGCCATCAGCCGGTGCCGGTGACGTTTTTCTATAACGTTTTGCCTCGCAATACCATACAGCTCGGTGTGTTGGCCAGCGGGCCAATTCATACCATCGCAGATCTCAAGGGGAAGGCTATCGGGGTTGGCGCGCTAACCTGGGGAACGATACCCGGCACTAAAGCTCTCCTACAACAGGTGGGGCTTGTTCCCGGCAAGGATGTCCAGATCGTGCCCGTAGGTATTTTAGGTTCCGGATTCCACGCGTTGAAAACGGGGCAAGTGGCTGCTCTGAACTACAATAACAGCTGGCTCGACATGTTGGAGCTTCAAGGGACCAAGGTTCGGCGGCTGGAATACCCGCCGACTTTCGCGCACATGATCAATAACGCATATATGACGAATTCGGAAACGCTCAAGAAGAACCCGGATATTTTTGCGCGATTCGGCCGTGCAATCACCAAAGCCACTATCGCCTGTTACGTGAATCCGACAGCGTGCGTCGAGGCATTCTGGCACGATCATCCGGAGGCGAAACCCAAGACAGGAGACGCCCAGGAAAACCTGCGTAATGCTGTGTGGTTGTTGCAGCGTCGCCAGGCGCTGGTTGTGCCCTACGAGAATCCGGCCGGGCGCTTTGATCTCGATGCGATACAGAACTATGTCAAGGCGCTTCACAAGGCAGGCGTTCTGAAGAGCGCGGATGTGCCGGTGGCGAAGCTTTTTTCCAACGAGCTGGTACCGCAGTTTAACAATTTCGATCTGCAAAAAGTCAAGCAGATGGCCATGCAGTATGGGAAGTGATCCGCGCGCAGCGCCGGGTCATCAGTCTTCAGCCGTTGAGAGTGGGGTGCCAGCCCGCCAGAAGAGCGACGACGCTCTCCTGCAGATCGATAACATCTCGATGACCTACCGTGCGCGACGCGGCATGATCGAGGCCCTTGCTTCTTTATCGATTAATGTCGGGCGTGGCGAATTCGTTTCGGTCATAGGTCCTTCCGGCTGCGGCAAGTCGACCGTGCTCAAAATAACGGCTGGGCTTCTTCGGCCTACATCGGGGCGGGTGATTCTGGACGCGCGTCCGGTTACCGGTCCGCGACGCGATGTGGGAATAGCTTTCCAGAAACCGACGCTTCTTCCATGGAAATCGGTGATTGAAAACGTGCTCTTGCCGACGAAGGCGCTAAAGCTGGAACCCGCAATGGCGAGGGAGCGGGCACAGGAACTCCTGCAGTTGGTGGGGCTGAGCAAATTCGAGCACAATTACCCCGGTGAGCTATCAGGTGGAATGCAGCAGCGTGTTGGTCTCGCGCGGATGCTGGCACACGACCCGACATTTCTGCTGATGGATGAACCTTTCGCCGCGCTGGATGCGATGACGCGTGAGGCATTGGCAGTCGAGCTGCAAAGGATCTGGCTGAACACAAAAAAATCGGTCCTGTTCATTACGCACAGCATTCCCGAGGCAGTGTTTCTATCGGACCGGGTCGTGGTTATGTCGGCACGACCCGGCAGAGTCCTGGAGCAAGTGTCCATTGCACTGCCACGACCGCGCACGCCCGACACCATGGCCGGAGAAGCCTTTGGAAAGCTCTGCCTTCACTTGCGGCATGATTTCGCCGAAAGTGCCGGTTAAGCGCACGGGAGCAACTTCATGCGAAAACTCACCACGGTCGTCTACCCGACTATTACGCTTTGCGTCGTCCTGTTGCTATGGGACCTGGCCATCAAGTGGTTCGCGATTCCGAAATACATACTTCCTTCGCCCGCGGCGGTGGGCACAACGCTGGTGCAGGTGTTTTCCAGCGGCACTATCTGGCCGGACTTATGGTACACCCTGCAATCCACACTTCTGGGTTACGCAATCGGATGCACGGGCGCAGTGGTACTTGGGGCAATGCTTGCTGAATCGCCTACCTTCGAGAAGTTTGTATACCCGTTCATCGTCGCCATCCAGGCGATGCCCAAAGTCGCACTGGCTCCATTACTGCTTGTGTGGTTCGGTTACGGTTTGGAATCGAAAGTGGTGCTGGTGGTGCTGATCTGCTTTTTCCCGCTTTTTGTGAATACGGTGGTGGGTTTCCGTCAGACCGACAACGAACTCATCGACATGTGCAGGGCCTTCCTGGCTTCTCGTTGGTACATATTTCTGCATGTGAAACTACCGTCGGCAGCGAACAGCATTTTCGCCGGACTTCAAGTCGCCGTCGCCCTGGCGCTTATCGGGGCGGTCGTAGGTGAGTTCCTTGCCTCTTCGAAGGGCTTGGGCTACATGGTGGCGTCGGCGACAGTAAACATGAACGTCAGTCTCATGTTTGCGGGCATCGTCGTATTGGCGGTTCTGGGAATCGTTGGCACCGAGTTGGTGCGACTGCTTCATCGCGTGGTTGTATTCTGGGATAGTGCATCTGCCGAAAGCACGCAGGCACGGTGAATCGTCGTTTTCCAAGGCAACCCGAATTATGGCGGATGCGTGGAGCGCTCGATCCGTCAATTGAGCGGCCTAGGCACGGTTCGATACATCCGATTCCCGCGGAATCTACCGGAACTCGCTTTACCACGCCGCACGTACCGCACATCGGCGGACGCAATTAGGCTGAATTTCCCGGGGGCGGCGTCGGGGTCGGCTGGGCGCGCGGTCGGCCGATTCGGAGACGCCCGGCACTGACAATCGTTGTGTGACAAGCTCCCGCGGCACCCATCTCATTGCGATTATGATTCATCCCTACCCTTGGAAGTGAGGCAGCTTCATGGATTTTGCGGAATATCTGAGTTGCGACGCCACCGCGCTTGCACAGCGCGTCTCCCGCGGCGAAACAACTCCCGGCGAGCTGCTGGCCCTGGCGCTCGCGCAGCATCGTCGGGTGCACGCCCGCGTCAATGCCGTGTGCCGCTTGATGGAAGAACAGGCGACGGCCCAGGCGGCCGGCCCGCTTTCGGGTCCGTTTGCCGGCGTGCCGTTTCTGATCAAGGACTGCGCGCAGGACTACGCGGGGGTGCCGACCAGCTATGCCAGCCGATCCATGCAACGGATCGTTCCCGCCCGACACGCCGCGGTGGTTCGGCGTTATTTGGAGGCCGGCCTCGTAATTTTCGGCAAAACCAACCTGCCCGAATTTGCAATCAAGGCGGTGACTGACCCGAAACTGTTCGGCCGCACCAACAACCCTTGGCAGCTCGACCATACGCCGGGCGGTTCGAGCGGCGGATCGGCCGCGGCGGTTGCCGCCGGCATCGTTCCCATGGCTGCCGGCAACGATGGCGGCGGCTCGCTGCGTATTCCCGCTGCGTGTTGCGGACTATTCGCGCTGCGTCCTTCACGCGGGCGGGTTTCGTCCGGACCGGCGGCAGGTGAAGTCTGGTTCGGCGCGTCGAGCGAAGGCGTGCTGTCGCGCAGCGTGCGCGATACCGCTCTGGCCCTGGACGTGCTGCAAGGTGACGAACCCGGCGATCCGTTCGTCATCGCAGCGCCCGATGCGCCCTACGCCGATCTGATGCAGTTCGACCCGGGACGAATGCGCATCGGCTTCACCACGACGTCGCCGATCGGCACCGAGGTACATCCGGACGCAGTGGCCGCCGTCCTACAGGCCGCCGACTTGCTTCGCGGCTTGGGACACGATGTCGAAGAGGCGGCGCCGGAGATAGACGGCGCTGCTCTGGCGAACAGCTTTCTGCACATTTACTTCGGTCAGATCCCCGCCATGGTTGCGCTGGGCAAGGCGCAAGGCGCGCGTGATGACGAGATCGAGCTGCTGAGCCGTGTTCTGGTTACGCTGGGCAATAGCGTATCGGCCGGAACGCTGACCACGCAGCTCGCGCAATGGAATGAATTTGCGCAGGCGCTCGGACGTTTTCATCAGCAATTCGACATGCTGCTGACGCCGACCTTGGCGCATCCGCCGGTACGCCACGGTGTTGGGGACCCGCCTCCGGGCCAGAAATGGGCGCTTGGCTTTTTGCAGCAGACAGGCTTGCTCGGCATTATGGCGCGCATGGGACTGCTTCATGGCACCGTCCGGAAAATAGCCGAGGACAGTCTGCGCTACGTCCCCTTTACCCAGTTAGCCAATCTAACCGGCACACCGGCGATGAGCGTACCGTTGTACTGGACCAAAGAGGGCTTGCCGCTAGGCGTGCAATTCATCGGAGCCTTCGGCAGCGAATATCGCTTGCTGCAATTGGCGCATCAGCTCGAGCAAGCGCAGCCTTGGTTGAACCGTTTGCCGGTTTGGATTAAAGGCGAGTCAGTCTGACTCGAAGCTGTGGAACGTTGAATGAGCGCTTACGGAAAATGTGAATCCATGCCCGAAAGCCCGCAAATGCCGAGGAATATCCCTGCGTTAGGAATGTCGCGCTGGAAGGCTTCGGGCATCCATCTGATGCTGAGCGCAGCCATCGCTGCGGGGCTGGTCACGCTGATGCTGACTGTTTGGTATCCGTGGCCGCTATTCGAAGCCGCCGGCGGGAACGGACTCGCGCTGCTTACCGTGGCCGTCAACGTCGTGCTTGGGCCGCTGTTGACGCTCATCGTCTTTCGGAGCGGCAAGAAAGGCATGAAGTTCGACCTCCTCTTCATCGCGGCCCTGCAACTGGCGGCGCTTGCTTATGGCGTATATGCGGTCTTCGTTGCGCGTCCGGCCTACCTGGTGTTCACCATCGACCGCTTCAACCTGGTACCGGCAATCGCGCTCGATCCGGCAGACCTGGCCAAGGTGAAAGACAAGCGCTTCAAGAGTCCGCCGCTCGGAGGACCTCAGTATGTCGCCGCGGTATTTCCGCCGGATCCGGCCGAGAGGATGAAAATCCTCATGAGCGCCCTGGCGGGGAAGGATCTGAATCTCTATCCGCAATACTACGTTTCCTACGAACAGGAAGCGCGCGACGCACTCAAGCGGGCGAAGCCGCTGGGGACGCTGTTGAAGCGCTATCCCGCGGCGATCGAGAATTACCTGAGATCCAGCGGGCGTCCCGAGCAGTCGGTGAAGTATCTGCCATTGCGCGCGCGCAGCAGGGACGGGGTCGTACTGCTCGATTCCGTTTCCGGAATGCCGCTTAAGATTCTTCTGCTCAATCCATGGTAGATGCGCCGTTCAGCGGCAAGCGCGGCCCGCTCGATCACGCGCATAATCCTGCCTTGCCAGCAACTCTCACGCCCCGCCCTCACCGCCTGAATAAATCGACTGTCCCTGTCTGAGCGATGAATTTCCTTGCCCACGCCTATTTGGCCGGGAGCGACCCCGCCCTAATTGTCGGTGGCGTCATTGGCGATTGGATCAAGGGGCCGCTCCCGGGCGTGCTCCCGGACGATCTAGCCAAGGGCGTGGCACTGCACCGTGCGATAGACAGTTTCGCGGAGACAAATCCGGCGTTTCGGGCCAGTCGCACGCGCGTTTCATCAGCGCGCAGGCGGTACGCTGGCGTGCTGGTGGACATCTTTTACGATCATTTACTTGCAAGCGACTGGACAAGCCACCACCTGCAGCCGCTAGATGAGTTCTCGGCGTCGGTATACCAACAGATTACCGCGCGGACGCGTCAGATCCCAGAGTCCGCCCATTTCGCTTTGCAGCTCATGGCAGCGGAGGACTGGCTCGTCGCCTACGCTGACTTAGCCAACATCGCCGCCGTCTTGGCGCGCATGTCGCAGCGTGCGAGGCAGCCTAATCCACTAGCAGGCGGCGAGAAGGAGTTCGCAGCAGATGCGGCTGGATTTGCTGCGGATTTCGCAGAGTGGCTGAATGATGCCAGACACTTTGTCGGCCGCTGGCGCGCCACCGCAACATAGAGTCCTCCCTTAGCGTCAGCAATCAGGCGCCAGCCGCTTCTTCGCGCCGCTGAAGCGAAGCGTTTTCTCCCGGTTCGTCGACAGCATGGGAATAGATCCGCTTATCTCCTTATTCCGGCACACCACGCACCCGTCACGCCGATATCGAAACACAAAGAGCCGCGGCTGCAGGCGCCATGCCAGGATTGGAGTGAGCAACGCCGGGAACAGTGATTATTTTCCACGCCAAAGGCACTCGCAGTTCGGCCGCGATCCGGGCGGCCGTTTGGACATAGCATTCGCCACGCGCAAAACGATGCGGTCCCTGTTTCATCGCATCGGATTGCCGTGGCAGATTTTTGTGCGCCGAATCGTTATCTTCTTCGCCCAGCATCACCACCAGCGGCCGCGACAGCAATGCCGGCATGTCGGCTTCGGTAAATGCCGTACCGCGCAATCCAAACGGGTAATCGACATCGAATACCGGCATGGTGTAACTGCCTGCGTTCGCACTGATAGCCAACGCGATGCGCTCAGACCATGCAAACGTCACGCAACGGTGCACCAGCTGCGCCCCGGCAGAATGGCCATACAGGCAGTAGCGTTGGCCGTCCAGGTCCAGTTCGTCCCGCGCGCGCAGAAAGATCTGGTCGATGACAGGAAACAGCCACTGTGTGCGCGGCAGCAGCCGACCTTCTGGCGATACCATGTTGCCGAAATTGTAATCCAGCACATCTGGGTAGTCGGCCACGGAGAACTCGGGCGCCACGACCGCGAATCCATGCCGGTCGGCACAGGTAGCCCAGGCATCACAATAAGCGCCAGCATCGCGGCTCATTCCATGCAGCACAATCACCATCGGTCGTAATGGCACAAGTTCGCGCGGCCGATATAGCCAAATCGGGATGCGCCGGGCGAATCCTGCGCGCGGGTCCTCGAATTCGATGCGGTGTCTGGGTTCAAGGCCTATGATGTTTCTCCCACAGGGGCACTACGGCCCGCGCATCTTCCGCGCTGATACCGCGAAACTGCTCGAGTGTCTGGCACATGCAGTCTATGAAGGCTGTGGCATTGCGTCCCAGCGCCTGCCGCGCCTGGTAGATATAGCCGAAAAGAATCCAACGCTCGGGTTCCAGGGGTCGCGCGGTCATCCCGCGCATATCGATTGCCTGCGCGCAGACGCGGTCCAGAATCGCAATGCCGGCGCCATCGCGCGCAAGCTGGCACGCCATCAGGGAGGACTGCGTCTCGACTACGTACTCCGGTTTCTCGCCGCCACAACCAAAAAAATCGTCGACCTGCTGGCGCCATCTCTGGCCGGGCCATAAGCCCAGCAATGGCTCGCGCGCCAGGTCGGTCGCGCTCAGCGCCGTCTTGGTCGCCAGATGGTGATCATCGGGCATAAAGGCTTCGACGCGAACCCTGAATAAGGGGCAGTTCGTGATTTCCACCATTGGGTGCGATACCGGAAGAGAGATCACGCCGAGGTCATACAAACGCTCGCCGACGCGGCCCTCGATGTCCAAGCGGCTGCGGATGTCAACCGAGACCCTGATGTTCGGATATCGTCGCCGAAACAGAGCAAGTGCCGGCGCGACCAGGCCCTGCCCTATGCGCGGCGCAGTGACCAGCCGCAACTGACCTTCTGATCGATGACGGATTACCTCGGCAATCTTGGGGATCTCATCAAAGCCGGCGAGGATATGAACGGTCTCATGATAGAAGGCCTCGCCCTGAGAAGTCAGGGTAAGACGCCGGCGAGTGCGATGGAACAATTGCAGCCGCGTCTCGGCTTCCAGAAGCGCTATCAGGCGGCTCGCGGCCGGGGGGCTCAGGTTCATTGCCTCGGCCGCCGCGGCCAGTGATCCCTTGGTTACGACCAGTCGAAAGATGCGCAGGGCGCGGATGTTCACGGCTTGCTTGAATACACGGCAACTACCTGTTAAAGCTTGATTATTCGTTTACCATTTCAATTTGTCAAATTTATGGTCGACTAATTCCAATTGTTTGCACACTCGCGTCGACGTACTCTCAATATGTCTCAGTAGAGGAATTCGCTTCCGTCGAATTCCGCCCGATCACGCAACGAGGAGGAATCGGATATGGCATGTTCACGCGCTCTCATTTCGCTGCCCATCGCACTTGCCATAGGGCTGCTCGCGCCCTTGGCGAGCGCCGGCGCCCTCGAGACGAATACGCCCGGCGAGCTGAGAGTGGCGTATCGCACCGACGACAAACCGGTGTCGTTCCTGCAAGACGGTAAGCCGACAGGCTTTCTCGTCGATTTGGAAAACGCGATCGCCCGGCGCCTCGCACTGAAAGTAACCTACGTATCGACGACCTTCGCTGCCATGGTGCCGGCGGTGGAGAACCACCAGTACGACACTGCCGCTTTCGGCGTCCTGGTCACCCCAAAGCGCCAGGCAGTGGTCGACTTCACCACCCCGGTAGGATATGGCCAAGCCCAGCTGGTCAGTCGCAAAAGCGCGCCGTTGGAGAAGATCGAAGGCGCGAGCGGCAAGGCGGTCGCAGTGACTCGCGGCAGCGCCCTGATCCCGCTACTGCAAAAGATCGCTCCACAGGTCACAATCAAGGAGTTTCCCAACGTGGCGTCGAGCACGAACGCGCTGCTCGCCGGCCAAGTCGACGGTTTGTTTACGGGTAACGCTACCGCGACGCATCTGGTTGCGCAGCACTCGGAACTGACGGCGTCGCAGACCGTGGAGAGCGGCATCAACGCGATGCCGGTCGCCAAGGACAGGCCGCAACTCCTCGCAGCCATCAACAAAGCCCTTGCCTCGGTGATGGAGGACGGCACCTACACCCGCCTGTTCGTGAAGTGGAATCCCCCGACGGTCACGATTCCGGACCGGCTCTTCAGCGACTATCCCGGCATGCCGCGGCCGTCGCCGCGAACGACGGGCGCGGCGAAGTGACGGGCTGCGACGCTCATGCTTGAGGGACTGCATCAGATATTCAACACGTTCTTCAATCCGGGCCTGATCGCCCATGCGCTGCCCGAGATACTCGCCGTCGGGCTGCCGAACACGCTGCTGCTGTCGGCGTTCGCCAGCGTGATCGGGATCATGCTGGGCCTGTTCGTGGCGGCCGGACTGCTCTCCGGACATCGCGGAGTGCATCTGCCCTGCCGCGGCTACGTCGACATCCTGCGCGGGCTGCCCCACATCCTGACGGTCTACCTGATCGGCCAGGGCTTGCCCCTTGCGGGTTTGAGCCTTTTCGGCGGCAACACCTATGGGTACGCGGCTCTGGCGATCGGTCTCATCGAGAGCGCCTATTTCGCGGAGATCTTCCGCGCCGGTTTCCAGAGCGTGGAACGCGGGCAAGTCGAGGCGGGGCGCAGCACGGGCATGTCGCAGCTCCAGGTCATGCTGCACATCATCATCCCCCAGGGCGCCCGGCGTGTCCTGCCGCCCCTGACCGGTCAGTTCATCCTGGTTGTCAAAGCCACCTCGCTGGTCTACCTGTTGGGGCTTACCGCCTCGCAGCGCGAGATGTTCGCGATCGCGCAGGACTCCGCCATCAACAATGCCAATCTGTCGCCCTTGACCGCCGCCGGCCTGGTCTATCTGGCGCTGACCGTTCCGATGACTTACGCGGTCAATGCCTGGGACAGGCGGCTGCGCAGCGGTCCCTCCCCGCGTCCGATCGAAGCCGACTAGACGGCGCGCCGGGAATCAAAGTGACCATCGATACGCGCGGCACCAGCGTTCGCTTCGAGCATGTGAACAAGTCTTTTGGGCGCGTCGACGTCCTGCACGACGTCGTGCTTAGCGCGCCAGGTGGCATGACGACATGCATCGTCGGCCCGTCGGGATCCGGCAAGTCGACCTTGCTGCGCTGCGCCAATTTGCTCGAACGGCCGGAGTCCGGCCGCGTCCTGCTCGGCGACGTCGACATCGCCGCGCCGGGCGTAAACGTGGATGCAGTGCGCGCGCGGGTCGGCATGGTGTTTCAGCACTTTCATTTGTACCCCCACCTGTGCGTGCTCGACAACGTCACGCTTGCCCTGCGCAAGGTGCGCGCGATGGATCTGGAGCAGGCGCAAGCGACCGCGCGCGCGAAGCTCGGCGCAGTGGGTCTGAACGGGCTCGAATCGCGCCGACCCGCCGATCTCTCCGGAGGCCAGCAGCAACGGGTCGCCATCGCGCGCGCGCTCGCGATGGATCCCGAGGTCATGCTGTTTGACGAGGCGACGTCGGCACTTGACCCGGAACTCGTCAAGGGTGTTCTGGCCGTCATGCGCGACCTGTCGAAGGCCGGCATGACCATGCTCGTTGTGACCCACGAAATGAGGTTCGCCCGGGAAGTGGCAAGTCAAGTGGTCTTCATCGACAAGGGGCGCATTCTCGAGCAGGGATCACCCGACGCGTTCTTCGATGCTCCGCGCCACCCTCGGCTGCGCCACTTTCTCGATCAGGTGCTATGAACAACCAGTCATCGGTAATGCGACCGTCCAAGGCCGAGATACGGGATCTGTTTTCGCAGCGCAGCCTGTGGCAGGCCTGGCTCGACATCGAAGCCGCGCTCGCTGAAACTCAGGCCGAACTCGGCGTCATCCCCACGGCCGCGGCATGGGAGATCCGGCACAAGGCCAGCTTCGATCACATCGACGCACAGCGTCTCGGCGAGGATATGGAGCGCACCCGCGCCCCGATCGTGTCTCTGGTAAGGGCCTTGGCCAAGGCCTGTGACGGCGATGCCGGCGGCTATGTGCACTGGGGCGCGACTACCCAGAACGTCATGCAGACGGGGCGCACCATGCTGATGCAGCGCGCACACCGCGCCTTCATGATGCGGTTCGCCGACGTGCTGGAAAAACTGGCCGGCCTTGCCGATGAGGGCGCCTGCATGCTGATGGCGGGCCGCACCAACAACCGCCATGCGCTGCCGATTACGTTCGGGTTCAAAGTGGCCGGCTGGATCGACGAGATGCTGCGCCATCGAGACCGCTTGACGGGCGCCGAGCCGCGCATATTCATGTCCTTGTGGGGCGGCGCCGTCGGGGCGATGCACGCCTTTGGCGAGCAAGGTCCGGAAATCAACCGACGCTTGTCGCGCAGGCTCGGTCTGCAAGCAATGGCGGTGCCTTCGCGCGCAGCCACCGATCAGTTCACAGAATACGTGATGATTCTCGCCATGCTGAGCGCCAGCTTTACGAAGATCGCGCGCGAACTCTACACGCTGATGGCCGACGAGTTCGCCGAGGTATTCGAAGACCTGGGCGAGGACGTGGTCGGATCGAGCACCATGCCGCAAAAAGTCAATCCCAAGATTACGGTGCAGGTGATCGCGCTTGCGGCAAGACTGCGCAGCCAGGTGCCGCTCGCCCTGGAAGCGATGCAGCCAACGCACGAAGGTGATGCAGCCAACAACCAGATGCTCAGCGCCCTGATCGATACGGTGTGCCCGCTCGCCTACGAGCTCATCACGGCAATGGAGGAACTGCTTGGCTGCATCCGGCTTGCGCCCGAGCGCATGCGCGCCAACCTCGCCGCTTCAGGCCCCTTCATAGTGGCCGAGCACGCAATGATGGTGCTGGCGCCGGCGATCGGCCGTACCCGGGCACACGATTTGATGCATCACGCGGTAGCCAAGGCAACGCTCGAAGGCAGCGTCTTGACTGACTTGTTGCTGCGCGACCATGCGGTGCGCGACGCGATCGGCGAACAAGCTATACGTGCAGCTCTCGATCCAGCCTCTTATACCGGACAGTGCGAGGAGATGGCGCGTGCGCAGGCGGCCTGCGCGCGGGAGGCCGTTGCCCAGATCCACGAAATGGCAGCGAAACAGTTGGGTGCCGCGCTCGCATCGTAATGATGCGCCCATGCGACCCAATCTGGACTAGAGCGCCGGGTCGGTGTCTCCCGACCCGGCTCGATGCAGGCAGCCGCGATTAGTGGAAGAACAGCACCGCAGCCTTGCCCAGAGCGAACCACACCCCGATCAGGAACGGCACTCCGACGGCAAGCCAGGCGAGCACCCCGCCGATCCCGAAACTTCCGCGAGCGGCGGTCTCGGCAGTGGCGGCTTTGATGCTTGCCTTCTGCGTCAGCGCCTGCTCCTCGGCCAGTTCATCTGGCGTCATGAAGTGTTTCTTGTCCACCGGCTTGATCAGCCAGTTGCAGATGAAACCGAACGCCAGCAGTCCCGCCAGAATGTACAAGGTATGGTCGTAGACGAGGTTTTTCGCCACGCCGGCATGCAACTGGGCCTCGCGCAGGTTCGCGATCAGTACCGGACCGATGATGCCTGCAGCGGACCAAGCGGTCAGCAGCCGGCCGTGGATGGCGCCCACCATCTGCGTGCCGAAGATGTCAGCCAGATAGGCGGGTACCGTGGAAAAACCGCCACCGTACATGGTCAGAATGACGCAGACGACGAGCACGAACAGGCCCGCAGCGCCCATGTGACCCAGGGTCGGCATCAGGCAGTACAAGACGATGCCGAGCACGAAGAACGTGTAATAGGTGGTCTTGCGCCCGATCCAGTCCGACACCGAGGCCCAGAACAGGCGCCCGAGGCTATTGAACAGGCTGATCAGCCCAACCAGTCCGCCTGCCGCTGCGACGATGGCCGCTTTCTGCGCCGCAGTGGCGGTCTCGTGGCTGGACGCACCCACGAGCAGGGGCCCGAAAATGTCCTGCAGCATCGGCGAGGCCATGCCGATGACCCCGATGCCTGCGCTCACGTTCAGGCAAAGAACACCCCAGATCAGCCAGAACTGCGGGGTCTTCCATGCCTTTGAAAGATGGACGTGATCATCGGTGATCATGGCTTTGCTCTGGGCATCGCTCGGCGACCAGCCCAAGGGCAACCAGCCCGCGGGCGGAGTGCGGAAACCGAAAGCCCCTGCAGACATTGCGAAGAAATAGATCACTCCCATCGCGATCAGCGTGGGCGCCACACCGGCACTCGCATCACCGCCGCCGAAGTGCTTCATCAAGGCCACCGCGATCGGCGCGCCGATCATGGCCCCCCCGCCGTAGCCCATAATGGCGAATCCCGTTGCCATGCCGCGGCGGTCCGGGAACCACTTGATCAGCGTGGAAACGGGGGTGATGTAGCCCAGTCCCTGGCCGATACCGCCCAGAATCCCGCACCCCAGCCACACCAACCAAAGCTGATGAATCATCACGCCCACACCGCCCAGCGCCATACCCCCGCCCCAGCAGATCGCAGCGATGAAGCCCGACCGGCGCGGGCCTGCGTGCTCCAGCCAACCGCCCCAGAACGCCGCCGCCACGCCGAGCATGAAGATAAACAAGGTAAAGGTGACGCTGACCGCGGGCACGGTCCAGTTGCATTGATGCGAGAACAACTCCGACATCAACGATTGCCGGGCGCACTCGGCCGGCGCACTCGCCACCAGCTTGGTCATCGGCAGCCAGAACACGGAGAACCCATACGCCATGCCGATGCACAGGTGAATCGCCAGCGCTGCGGGCGGGACCAACCACCGATTGAACTTCTCGCCCGCTACCGTACGTTCCTTGTCTAGCACTCCAGCCATGATTACTCCTTCTGTGATTGGCTTTAATTAGCCATTAATGTTTTGGGGGTCCTGCGCGTCCGCATTCGGGCAATGTGACTTCTCCCAAGCTGAGGCGACAGGCTTTCTTTGCAGACATCACCCCATGCAGAGGTCGGCACGGGTCACTGCGCGACTACGCAGTGATGGATTGTTGTTGTCGCCCTTCCTCCCGCAGGGCGATGGCTGTGAGACTCTAGCCGAGGCGATTAGCTACAGTCAAGCAGGATGCGCATTGCGCAATATGCGCGCGAATGTATAACTTGCTGCGCCGAACACCTCTGTTTCAGGACAGGTCGGTGGAAATCAAGGTGCGGTGAGAGGAACCTCTGCTTTTGCAGCGGCTAGTGTGGTGCATCCACCGGTCGAATTCGCAGTCTGAAGCTGTCCCCTAAGCGCGAACGCTGCGACGGCAGGTCACGGCCCGGTTACGTCTTGCAAAAGGCGCCGCGTGTCGATCGAGAACCGGCGTTCAAACGCTTTTTGCTTTTGTCCTCTTTTTCTTGGTGGCTGCCACGCGTAATTGCTCCAGCTGCGTATTGGCTTCCCTCTTGCCAATGCCCCGTAGAGCAGCGAAGGCCGCCACCTGGGCGCTGCGCGGCTTTGATGTGCCATGCTCCCACTTATAGACAGTATGGGCGGTCACACCGATAAGCGTGCCGAAATCTGCTGCCGAAAGACCCAGGCGCCGGCGCTGTGATTTCACGCTCGCCACAGTAAATCGAACTTTTTCGGCAGGGGTTTCCTTATTCGGAGCAGTTCCAACGCTGGACGCCTGACGTTGAAGCCTGAGCATTTCAGCTCGGGCCTTCGCGTTCTCCCGTTTCAATTCGGCAATGTCCTTGCGAAACCGGGCGGACGCCTTGTGGAGAGGCTTCACCAGGTTCCGCGCCTCTCTCCGAGCGAGCCTGGTGATTTCTTGCTTTAGGACGGCAGCGATGGTTGACATGCAATTACCCCCTCTCAGTCATGGTTCAGAGTCAAGCCTGTTCATCGGACAACCGTTGGCGGTCGGTTTGTCGACTGAAAATCTGCGACTCCGCGGTGGACGGGTCTCGACCGGTAAACTGGCGCTGTCCGTTACCTTCAATGCGCGTTATTGCTGCGGATTTGAAACGGCATGTCTCATGTGTGGCCGCAGCCTCCCCCATACGTCTGCTCCGTTTGATCGCATGAACGCATAAAAAGGCCCAGGGCCATTTTTGTGCTGGGCCGATGCGCTCAAAGTATCTAACGAGGAGGAGGAAATCAACCTTGAACGCGATTTGAATATGCGCTACCTGCCCAATCGCGGATTGATAATTATCAAGAAGGCCGCTTTGCCGGCAAAAGAGATAAATCCCCATAGTCACATAGTCCGCCCTCACCATCACCGCAATGCATTCCGCGGTTTCCTCCCTCGCCGCTTGTAGGGCGCCTGCCCATTGCGCTGTGCCACCCCCGCGTCAGGGTCGGTGCACAAGCGCTGTCTCCCCGGAACAATATTTGGTATGGTGGGAAACTGTATGACCGATTTCATCAAATCGTCGGCTCTGTTGCTCGTTCTTCTCAACCCGTTTCTGGTCGTTCTTTATCTTGTTGACGTGGTCAAGAAACTGGAGCGCGGGAAATTCGCCGCGGTCCTGATACGCGCAGGAGTGATTTCCAGCGTGGTGCAGGCCAAATTTGCATCTTTCCAGATATTCGGAGGAGCCGTCTTCCTGCTCATCGCACTCCAGTTCGTGTTCCGCGGCCCAACGGCGATAGAAATTCTCAGGGGCCAGTCGGAGCACCTTGCCGGCGCAATCGCCATGCCGGTGCTCATCGGGCCGGGTACGATCAGCGCCAGCGTGATCATCGGCAAAAGGTTAGATCCTTTGAGCGCCTGCGCCGCTGTTCTCGTGGCGGTATTCCTGTTCGTCGTGGTGATGATCGCCCTCAAGGCAGCGCACGACTTCGTGCGCCCGCACCGCGGGCCGCTGATTCAGAGGTATATCGAAATCGCCGGACGAATCATGGCGCTGTACGTGGGAACCGTGTCCGTGGATATGATCATGCAGGGCATTCGTTCATGGGCGGAAAAGTTCTGACGCCCTCGGACGCCCGTAAGCGTCCGGTCGGGATCCTGCGGGAAGCCGTTATTTGTCCACGCAATTTGTTCAAACCCGCTCCGCGACGATTTCCCACAACAGAAAGAAAATGCTGATTCACCCCCGATCCAAGGACCGGCTGTTTCATTTCGGTCCCTTTCCCCTGGAGGTTCTGCCGCGCGACGACGCCGTGCTGGAACAGGAGCGGCTGTCGCCGCCGCGGTCGCTCCCCTCGCAGCGGCCATCTGAAGGTCTGCTTGGGCGCGCCGCAGATCGTTACCGCGAAATCTTTGCCCGCTTTGTAGAAGGCAAGCCGGCGCCTGCGCGCGCACCCCTGCCCGAGGCGCTCGAACCCCGGGTGGTGGACATCAAGGGCGGCGCCTATTTCATGGATGCAAGCCAGGTGGGCATTTGCCGCATCCTGGACACCGCCTGGCTCTCCGGCTCGCGGGAGCATGGGCATGAATTCGCCGTCGTCATCCTCGTCGAACACGCGCGCATGCCGGAGCCGGACAACCTCGCCCGTGCCTGGATCAGGGACGCGGTTGGCGCGGTCGCCGACATGCGCGCGGCCGAAATCATCGCCGTGCTCGCCGGGCACATTCGCTGCATGGGATTTGCGGCACGCGGCCATTTCGCCGGACACACCATGCTCGACCTGGAAAAGCTCGCAGTGCTCTCCGGCCTCGCGGTGCGAACGGCGCAAGCAATCGAGAACCCGTATCTGGGACGGGGCTTCTCGCTGGCGGCTGTTTCGACAGACTACGAATTGATCGTCGACCAGCCGCTGCACGCGAATGCGCTCGGGGCCAAGGGCTTGCGCTACTGGTGGGGCGTCAACGGCGCGCAATCCGGCAGGGAGCGCGCGCGCCAGTTGAAGCGCGCCTCGCATCTGAGCCGCTACCCGATGGAGACGGTCAAGCGCGTGGAGCGTCCGACGACGCTGCTTCTGGACGAGGAGGTGCCGCGCGTCCCCAAGCGGGCTGCGTTTTTCCAGCGCGCGCTGCACGGGGACCTGGGCGCAAAGGCAAAGCGGGAGCGGACGCGATTCGCGTTCAAGACGCCCTTCTCCTACAGTCTGTTGCAATCGATCCGCGCGCTGGTTCCGTTCCAGGATGGCGAGCTGAGTGCGACCGTAGCCAGCGGCTTGAGCGACCCCGCGGCCAATGCGCGCGCGATCAAGTCGCTGTCGTATTTCCTCGGGTCCGACCTGACGGGAATCTGCGAAATTCCCCGCTATGCCTGGTTTTCGCACCAGGAGGACGGCACCGCGATAAAGCCCTATCACCGCTACGCCGTAGTGATGCTGATCGACCAGGGCTACGACACCATGGAGGGCGCCAGCGGCGACGACTGGATTTCCGGCGCGCAGTCGATGCGCGGCTATCTGCGCGGAGCGGAGATCGCCGGCGTCATGGCCGAATTCCTGCGCGGCAACGGCTTCCCCTCCCGCGCGCAGACCAATGCCGACAGCGACGTGCTTCAGCTCCCGCTGGTCCTCTGGGCCGGACTGGGGGAGTTGAGCCGCATCGGCGAACTGGTGCTCAATCCTTTCGTCGGACCGAGATTCAAGTCGGTCGTAGTGACCACGGATCTGCCGCTGGAGGCGGACCAGCCGATCGATTTCGGCCTGCAGTACTTCTGCAAGCACTGCCTGAAATGCGCCCGCGAGTGTCCCTGCGCTGCGATTTCGTTCGGCGACAAGGTAATGTTCAACGGCTACGAAATATGGAAGCCGGACGTGGAACGCTGCGCGCGCTACCGCGTCACCAACCCGAAAGGGTCGGCCTGCGGCCGCTGCATGAAGACATGCCCGATCAATAAAGTGGTGGATGCGGACGGTGGCTGGTTGATGCGCGCCGCAAGCTGGCTCGGCATCAATGCGCTATGGCTCAAGCCGCTCCTGGTGCCGGTCGCGACCTGGCTGGACGATCGGCTTGGCAATGGAATGCGCAATCCGGCCAAGAAATGGTGGTTCGACCACGAGTGGGTCGATGGCGTGGCGGTAACGCCCAAGAGCACGAATCAGCGCGATATCGACCCGCACAAAAGAATCGATGCGACAAACAATTCCATCGCCTACTACCACGCAAACATGATGCCGCCGCCCGATCAGCCCGGCCCCGTCGCGGTGGATCGCAAGGCCGCGCTGGCAGCCGCGGCGCTGGTCGAGACGCCGAAGCAGGCGCGCCGGCGGGCCGCTGCAGGCGGTGCAGTTCCGCTGCATTACGTTCCGACGCCGCCAGCCAGCGAAGCCGGGAAATCGGAGAAGACCGCGGCCGCGAGCCTGTATAAGTGACGCAGACCTCCGTCCGGCGGGACCATTGTTCTGCGCTTACATCGCGCATTCTCACCGAGGCGTTACTCCAGGCTAACCGTAACGCGCCACGAGATCCCGTATCGGCCCTGATCGGGGGAGCCGCCTGACTGGCTGTGCATGGTCACTGCTTCAGTTCGGGAAAGTCTTCCTCGAAAAATTCCCACTCGGCGCGTTCTCCCTTGGCGCGCCGCTCGGCTTCGATACCGCGCAATTGCACCCGCCGAATCTTGCCCGAGATGGTCTTGGGCAAGTCGGAAAACTCAAGGCGGCGCACGCGTTTGTAGGGTGCCAGATTGCTGCGCAGGAAGAGAAATATCTCCTTCGCCAATTCGCGGCTGGGCTTAGTGTCCTGGGTCAGTATGATGAAAGCCTTGGGCACGGCGAGGCGCAACGGGTCCGGACTGGGAACCACCGCCGCCTCGGCGACGGCCGGGTGTTCGATCAGCGCGCTCTCCAGTTCGAAGGGACTGATGCGGTAGTCCGAGGCCTTGAACACGTCGTCGGACCGGCCGACGTAGGTGATGTAACCATCGGCGTCGCGGCTCGCAACGTCGCCCGTGCGGTAGTAGCCGCCGCGCGTTGCATCGGCGGTTTTCTCGGCGCTATCCATGTAGCCGACCATCAGCCCGAGCGGGCGCGGATCGAGGACGAGGCAGATTTCGCCTTCGTCCGCCTCCTTGCCCTCCGCATCGATCAGGGCCACATGGTACCCGGGAAGCGGCCGTCCCATGGAGCCCGGTTTCAGCGCCTGGCCGGGCGAGTTGCCTATCAGCGCGGTGGTCTCGGTCTGGCCGTAACCGTCGCGCAGGGTGATCCCCCAGGCCGCTTTCACCTGACCGATGATTTCCGGATTGAGCGGTTCGCCGGCACCGAGCAGTTCGCGTATTTTGAGGCGGCTGCGGTAGCTCGCGAGATCTTCCTGGATCAGCATGCGCCATACCGTCGGCGGCGCACAGAGCGTGTTGACGCCGCAGCGCTCCAGCACTCCCAGCAAGGCTTTGGCATTGAAGCGGCTGTAGTTGTAGATGAAGATGCAGGCGCCGGCATTCCAGGGCGCGAAGAAGCAGCTCCAGGCGTGCTTGGCCCAGCCAGGCGACGAGATGTTGAGGTGCACGTCACCGGGCTGCAGGCCGATCCAATACATGGTCGACAGGTGTCCAACCGGGTAGCTCTGCTGCGTGTGCAGCACCAGTTTCGGCTTGGAGGTGGTGCCGGAGGTGAAATAGAGCAGCAGTGGATCATCGGCCCTGGTCGGGCCATCGGGCGTGAAGCTTGCCGGATGGGCGTCGGCTTCGGTGAAGCTGTGCCAGCCGGGCGCGTCGCCGCCAACGGCGATACGCGTGTAGCTGCCGGCGAGGGTCGCGAACTTGTCCACGTTGGCGACGCCGACGACGACGTGGCGCACATCGCCGCGCTCGAAGCGGTCGAGCAGGTCGTCAGGCGTAAGCAGGGTCGTCGCCGGGATCAGCACCGCACCCAGCTTGGCCGCCCCCAGCATGGTCTCCCACAGCGGCACTTCGTTGCCGAGCATCATCAGGATGCGGTCGCCGCGCTTGACGCCGATCGAGCGCAGCCAGTTGGCCACGCGGTTGGAGCGGGCCGACATTTCGGCGAACGAGCGCTTGTGCTCGCTGCCGTCCTCGCCCACCAACCACAGGGCCGGCTGCTCGTTGCCCTCCGCCATGGCGTCGAAGTAGTCGAGCGCCCAGTTGAACTCCGTCAGTTTTGGCCAGCGAAATTCGCGCGTTGCGGCCAGATAGTCGGTACGGTGTTTGAGCAGGAAGTCGCGGGCTTCGATGAATGGACGGGCGGCGGACATGAGGATTCCCTTCTTGAGAGTGGGTGCAAATGTCAAATTATGTTGGAGCTTGGCGCCAATATCAACTCAACGCCTGCCTCGATTCCGCCTTGGCGCAACGCGCCCGCCGAATTAACCGGTCGCGAAGCGCTCCGCGATTGCCGCCTGCCGCCAACCCCGCTGAACTTCCGGCCGATGCTCGCTGAGCAAGTTTGCCCGCGAAGGCGCGTGCGCCGGCCGATCGTTCTTATTCACCAGGTCACGGCGTCAATTCGAATTTCCCTAGCTCACCATCGCCATCCACGGCAGGCCGAGCAGCAGGAACACCGCGATGAACAACACGCCGAAGATCGCCCCCAGCCTCCAGTAGTCCGCAGTCGGCAGGTAGCCCGAGCCGTAATACACCGGGCTCGGCCCGGTCGCATACGGCGTGAGTATGCCCATCAAGCCGAGCATGAAACTGAGCGAGAGCGCGAACTGCAGCATGTTCATGCCGGGAATGGTCGAACCCACGGCCAGCATCACCGGTAGCATCGCCGTCGCATGCGCCGTGACGCTGGCAAACAGGTAGTGCGTGAAATAGAACACGAGGATCAGCGCGATCATTGCCATGAGGGGAGAGAAACTGCCCATATGCGCAGCGACGGCGTCGGCGAACCATTTCACGAATCCGACCTTGGACAAGCCGTCGGCCAGCGCAACCAGAGTCGCGAACCATGCCAGCGTATTCCACGCCGCCTTGTTCGCGAGCATGTCTTCCCAGGAAAAGACCGTTGTCAGCAGCATCAGCGAAACCACGACCAGCGCCGCAGTTGTGGCATTGATCACGGCACCGCCGAATATCCACATCGCCAGCGCAAACACGACCAGCAGCGCCAGCAGGATCTCGCGCGCGCTCATTCCACCCATCTTGGCGAGTTCCGTCGCCGCCCACTGCGGAACTTCCTTGCCCTCCTTGACTTCCGGCGGATAGAGCCAGTAGGTCAGGATCGGAATCAGCACCAGCAGTACAAGACCAACGGGCAGGAAGGCGACAAACCATTGCGTCCAGCCGAGGTCGAGTTTGGCGGTTTTCTTCACCAGTTCCACTGCGAGCAGATTGGGCGCGAGCGCGGTGAGGAACATTGAACTGGTGACGCAGGTACCGGCGATGGCCACCCACATCAGATAGGAACCGATGCGGCGCGCAGACGGGTCGTTGGGCTTGGAATCGTACAGAGCGGGCAGATTGCGGATCACCGGATAGATGGTGCCGCCGCTGCGCGCGGTATTGGACGGCGTGAACGGCGCGAGCAGTGTATCGGAGAGCACGACCGCGTACCCCAGCATCAGCGTGCGCCGCCCCATCAGCTTGACCAGCATCAGTGCGATCCTCCGCCCGAGTCCGGTTTTTTCGTAGCCCATCGCAAACATGAAAGCGCCGAAAATGAGCCAGACTATGCTGTTGGCAAATCCGGACAGCGCCCAATTGAGAGCCGCATTCGCCGGTTTGAAGCCCGGTTTTGCGAGTTCCTGCGGACCGTACAGCACCCACGGCGCCAAGGCCGCCACCAGCGTCACGCCGATGATGCCGATTGCACCTCCCGGAAGCGGCTCTAACATCAGGCCAACGACCACGCCGGCGAAAATCGCAAAGAAATACCAGGCATGCTGCGCCAAACCCTCCGGCGCCGGGCACATGGCGAGCACTACCGTCATGGCAATGGGCGCGAACGCGCGCCAGGGAAAAGAACGCTGCGGGACCTTGTCGGACACAACCGCCGAGGGCCCCGAGTCGTGCGTAAGAGTGGACATGGCAGGAATCCTTTCGTCGACGGCCGCGAAAGACGCGGCCTTGCAGACAAATTCTCACCTTGCTGCGATGCCGCAGCTTGACGAAAATCAATGGGCGCGCCGCCGATGTTGTGCCGCGACGCGAGAAGATAAGCAGCGCGCCCGCGGCGAATAGTTGATCGGCGCGATGGCGTTCCTTGAATGGTTTCCAGGCCGATGCCTGGCGCGCCTACCGCCTACGCCCTGAGCTGCGCCGTAACTGCGACCGGCGCTGGGTGCCTGCTCCAGAACGTCGCGAGCGACAGCCCGGCAATGATGTGCCAGATGCCCCACCAGGCGGTGATCACGGCCATGCCCCCCAAGCCGCCGAAGAAATCGAAAATCAGGATCAGGCCCAAGCCCGAGTTCTGGATGCCGCATTCGATCGCCACTGCGCGCCGGTCGCGCTCCGGCAGGCGCACAGCCGTGGCCATGCCGTAGCCCATGGCGAGCGCGCTGGCGTTGTGGATGAAAACCACTCCCACGACCATGCCCACATAGAGCACGAAATACCGCCAGTTGGCACCGAGCGCGGCGAGCACGAAGATCAGAAAGAAGATCAGCGAGAATATTTTCATCGGCTTGCGCGCGCGGGCGGCGAAGCCTGGCCAGCGCCGCGAAACGAACAGGCCGGCGGCGAGCGGCAGGCCGAGCAGCATCAACACCTGAAGGAACATGTCCAGCGGATTCATCGCCACATGGTGCAGGATGGGCCGCGCCGGCCCGTACATCCCACCCCAGAAGGCGATGTTCACTGGCGTCATGACGATGGCAGCCAGCGTTGACAGCGTGCTGATCGATACCGACAGCGCGGTGTTGCCCCGGGCGAAATGAGTAAGAAAGTTGGAAATGTTGCCCGCCGGACAGGATGCAACGAGGATCATCCCCAACGCGATACTGGGCCGCGGTTCCAGCGCCAGCACCAGCAGGTAGGTCAACGCGGGAAACACCACGTGATGGCCGAGCAGGCCGATGGCCAGCGCGCGAGGGGTGCGCAGCGCTTCCTTGAAATCCTTCGGCTTCAAATCGAGCGAGACGCCGAACATGACGAAACCGAGCACGACGTTCAGCGCGAACAGCGACTGCGGATTGAAATTGAGGTGAACGAGATCGATGTCAGTCATGGCGTGCATGATGTCCGAAAAGTCTGCCGGCCGCTATCCCGCATGGGCACCATCTCCCCGCTATCCGGATTGCAGGCAGCGCGCTGCGAGCGCTAGTTGATTCAAATTTTGTCGAGCGATGCCGGTCGCAGGTTTCCAACCCTCACCTCGGGCCGGCGCTGGCACTGGCGCAGCATATATCCCGCAGGTCTTTGATTTAATTGGGGGTGAACGCTCAGGATTCGGCGGAAAAAATAATCACCCTCCTTGAGCCATGCGTAGTGTATAATCAAGCACTTAGAGTACCGCTCAGGTCAAGCTGATAACCTGCACATCTCCGCTTCGAGCCCTACCCGGGGAGCGGACCAAGTCAACAAGTCGGGCATATTTGCACATCGACTCCGTCGATCAAACAAAGCCGTACAGCCTCGGTGGCAGACAGTTCATGGCATCCGCCCGAATCCGACATCACCCTCGCCAGGAGTACTGAAATGGATGCTACACCGATTCTGCAATACCTCAGAAAGAACGGCCAGCAACTCGATCTGGATATTGCAGCCGCGACCGGAATCTCGCTGTCGAAGGTGCGCACCTCCCTGTCCGATCTGTCGGCGCGGGGAGAAATATCCAGGTGCAGCGTTACCCGGTTCAACGACGGCAAGGCAATCGAAGGGATGCTTTGCCGAATTGCCGGAACCATTCCGCCCAAGAGCCCCGGCAGGAAGCCTGGAAGCTAGCCGGCGCAAGCCATTGCCAGGCGTCGCCGCAGGTTCACGACAAGCGCTCTTTACCATCCGGCGCGCAACCGGGGAAGGCGAGACTCAGGTGATTGCGACCTGATTGTCTTGACCGCTGCGCCGGGCGTCAAGGCTCCCGCTCGAGTCCTCGCCCTGTAGCAGGATACGCGCGTCAAGTATGCCCACCCCAGCGGGATAGGCCAGCACCGGGTTCAGGTCGAGTTCCGCGATCTCCGGGAACGCTGTGCACAGCGCAGAGATACCGAGCATTAGGCGCACCAGCGCGTCCTTGTTTGCCGGCGGCGCACCGCGCACGCCATCGAGGATTTTGCTCGCGCGAATCTCTTCGAGCATGGAGCGCGCGTCCTCTTCGGTCAGCGGCAGCGAGCGGAACACCACGTCCCTGAGCACTTCGACCAGGACACCGCCCAGTCCGAACATCAGCACCGGACCGTAGCTGGGGTCGTGCACCACGCCGATGATGACCTCGATACCGCCCTTCGCGGCCATCGGTGTGAGGATCGCGCCTGCGATATCCGGCTCCCTCCCCTGATGCTGCCGGCAATGGCGTCGGGCATTGGCCAAGATCTCGGCATAGGCCTTGCGCAGTGCCGCCTCGTCGGCGAGGTCGAGCTTTACGCAGCCGGCGTCGGTCTTGTGAATGACATCCACCGATACCACTTTCATCGCCACAGGCACCGCACCCAGAGCCTTGAAAGCTGCGACGGCCGCATCGGCATCGACTGCGACGATGGCCGTGGCGGACATCTCGACGCCGGCCTCTTCCAGCGCCTGACGTGCTTCGTGTTCGAGTACCACGGTGCGCCCTTCCCTGCGACAAGCGGCAAGTACCGTTTCGAAACCCCTGGAGCGCACGCCTCGCACATCATGCGAGTACCCCGGACGGCGGCGCACCTCGCCGTACTCGGCCAGCGCTTGTACGCAGCGCACGGCGCGCTCGAGCGAATCGTAGACCGGGATGCCGCGCTCGCGAATGAGTGCCAGCGGCCGCGGCCGCAGGTCCGCATACAGGCTGCCGTACAAGCTGTGCACCAGCACCGGCTTGCGGAATTCCCGGTGCAGCTCCGCGATGCGCTCGGAGGTCTGCATCTCGATCGGTGTGAGGGTCTGTGAAAAACGTACGCCGTAGCCGCCGAACAGACCCGTTATAAGCAGGGCGTCTACGCCAGGATCGGCAAGCAGGGTGCGCGCACACTCTGCGAACACTGCCGGGTTCGAGTCGGTGCCCCCGGCCACATCCACCGGGTTGGCGACTGCGGCCGAGGAAGGAAGGATAGCCGCAAGTTTTTTCCTGCTGTCCTCACTCAGCGGCGCCAGCTTCAGTCCGCGTTCGGTCAGCGCGTCGGCGGCAATGGTCGCGTGACCGCCGCCGTCGGCGAGCACGGCGACGCGGCGCGACGCCATCGGTTCGAGCAGCGACAGTGCCTCGGCGAGCGAAAGAATCTCGTCAGAATTGCGTGCGAGGATGGCGCCGGCCTGCTTCAGCACCCCTTCGCTCACGGCGTAATCGCCTGCCAGCGCGCCGGTGTGTGACTGGGCCGAACTGCGGCCGGCGCTGGTGCGGCCGGATTTGTAGATCACTACGGGTTTTTCGCGCGCCACGCGCCGCAAGGCCTGCAGAAAACGCCTGCCATCCTTGATACCCTCGACATAGGCGATCACCGCTTTGGTGTTTGCATCGTCCCGGAAATATTCCAGGTATTCGTGAAAGCGGATGTCCGCCTCGTTGCCGATGCCGACGTAGGTGGACAAGCCGACATGCCCGTTCGCCTGCGCTTCCGTGACCAGCGACAGTGCCATGTTGCCCGACTGCGACAATAGACCGATGCCGCCGCGCTTCAGATGGGAGAATCCGACGATATTGCAGGCGGCATGGGTGTTGAAGATACCAGAGGTGTTGGGCCCAACGATGCGCACGCCCTGCCTCCTGGCCTCTTCCACCATCTGCTGCTGCAGGCGCTCGCCTTCCGCGCCTGCTTCGGCGAAGCCACCGGCAAGCACGACCGCACCATTCACGCCTTTCGCGCCGCATTGCGCAATCACGCCTGGCAGCGTCTTCGCCGGCGTGCAGATCAGCGCCAGATCCACCGGTCCCGGGATGTCCGCCAGCGACGCATAGGTGCGCTGCCCGAGGATCTCTGTTTCCTTCGGATTGACCGGGTAAATGCCGCCCTTGAAGCCGTCTTCGAGCAGCTTTTGGATGGAACGAAAACCACGCTTGGTCTGGTCCCTGGAAGCACCGATGATGGCAATCGAGTCGGGATAGAAAATGGGATGCAGCGCGTTCACGTGTCTACTCGCCCTTGAACACCGGTGGGCGCTTTGCGCCAAATGCGTTCACGCCTTCCTGCCAGTCCTTGGTCGTGGCGACGAAGGTCATGCCCTCAAGCTCGGCTGCGAGCACGGCGTCCAGCGTGCGCTCTGCCGCAAAGTTGAGCTGCTCCTTGGCGAGCTGCATGGAAATCGGCGCCTTGCTCGCCACGCGCCGGGCGAATTCGCGCGCCGCTTCGAGAAATCCGGCGTCGGGAAACGACCGGTTCGCCAGGCCGATGCGCACCGCTTCCGCGCCGTCGATGCGCTCGCCGAGGAATACGAGTTCGCGCGCCTTTGCCATTCCCACCAGCCGCGGCAGCAGCGCGGTAACGCCACCGCCGAGGAAATTGCCCAGGCTGATCTCGGGCAGGCCGATCTGCGCGCTCTCGGCCATCAACAGGAAATCCGATGCAATCGCCAGTTCGGCCCCTGCGCCCAGCGCATAGCCGTTGACCGCAGCCACCACCGGCCGCTTCAACTGCAGCAGCCGCTTGCATACGGTCTGTTCGCCCTGCAGATACTGCCGGCGCTCGAACGCGGTGCGCCCTACTTTGTGCTCCTTGAGGTCCGCACCGACGCAGAAGGCGCGGCCTTCCCCCGTGAGCAGCACCACGCGCGCATCGCGGTCGGCCTCAGCCGCAGCCAACGCCGCATTCACCTCCTCATACAACTGCTGTGTCACTGCGTTCAGGCGATGCGGACGGTTGAATCGGATCTCCGCCACGCCGTCCTTGATCTCGTACACAATGGTCTCAAAGCTCACGGTACTCTCCTTACTTGTTTCTTAATTGTCTCTGCCGGGTGCAGGCGGGTGGCTCGGCGCAGGCTGGTGGAACATCCGAAACGCTGCCCAAGGGCTCAAGCGATCCCTGCAGCGGACCGGCCGGACATTTCTTCCGGACGCGCACGCTGCAGCAGGATAATAATCGCCAGCAGAAACAGCGCCGGCAGATATAACCATTCCTTGTTCATGCGGTCGGCCGGCACCTCGATGCCGGTCACCTTGAAGCCCTGCTCGAAGCCAGCCTTGTCCGCCGCCCCTTTCAATCTGACGGCCATGACCTGCGGGCCATCCGGTGTCGCCATGATGGTCAGGCCCGCCTTGGCGATGCGCTCGCGCGCGCTGCCTCCGCCCTTCAGCGGCAGCAGCACCGTCTTCTTGACATTGTCGCCTTCCAAAGTAATGCCTTCGATACGCACGCGCAGACCGAAGCCGGACGGTGCCGCCGCCACCAATTGCATCAGTTTCGAGCCGGGTTCGACGCGGTACGGCTGCGTGAACTGATCGAGCCAGAATCCAGGCCGGAGGCAGGTGAAAGTCACCAGCAGCAGCGCCACCGACTCGTACCAACGGTTGCGCCGCAGGAACCAGCCCTGCGTCCCGGCGGCGAACACCAGCATGGCCGCAATGGAGACCGTCACAGTAAGCAGCAGATGCCACCACGAATGGATGCCGATAAGCAGCAAATCGGTATTGAAAATGAACATGAACGGCAGGATGCCGGTGCGGATGCTGTACCAGAACGCCTGGATACCGGTCTTGATCGGGTCGGCCCGCGCGATGGCCGCAGCCGCGAACGAGGCCAGACCCACTGGCGGCGTCACATCGGCCATCAGCCCGAAGTAGAACACGAACATATGGACCGCGACCAGCGGAACCACCAGACCCGATTGGGCGCCGAGTTCGACCACCACTGGCGCCATCAGGGTCGACACCACGATGTAATTCGCCGTGGTCGGCATGCCCATGCCGAGAATCAGGCAGGCCACTGCGACCAGCGCCAGCATACCCATCAGATTGCCACCAGAAATGACTTCAACCAGATCGGTCATCACCAGGCCCAGCCCCGTCACCGTAACTGTACCGACGATGATGCCGGCGCAGGCGGTCGCGATGGCAATACCTATCATGTTGCGTGCGCCCAGATGCAGCGCGTCGATCAGGTCGGTCCACCCGCGCTTGAAGCGCGAAAACGGATGCGCGTCCCCGCGGAACAAGGCCATGAGGGGCTTCTGCGTCAGCAAAATGACGATCAGCGAAACCGTCGCGTAGAAGGCGGACAAGCCCGGCGATAGCTGGTCCACCATGAGCGCCCAGATCAGCAGCACCACCGGCAGCAGGTAATGCAGTCCCGCAAGGATGGTCTCTTTCACCGGCGGCAGTTCCAGCATTTCGGCATTCGGATCGTCTATGGCCAGATCCGGCGCCATAGACACCACCTTCACTATGCCCAGGTAGGCCGCCACAATGGCCAAAACGATGACCCAGATGGCGTCGCCGCCCATCACATCCTTGATCCAGCCGAGTCCGTAGTACACCGCGTTCGCGAGCAGAATAACGCCACAGACGGTCATGCCGAAACCTGCGATCCGCCCGATCGTGGAAGCGCCCGGCGCGCGCGGCAAGCCATGTATGCCTGCCTTGCAGGCTTCGAGGTGCGCGATGTAAAACAACGCTATGTAGGACATCACAGCCGGCAAGGCAGCGTGCTTGACAATCTCGGTGTACGGAACCCCGACGTACTCGGCCATCAGGAACGCCGCCGCCCCCATCACCGGCGGCATGATCTGTCCATCCACACCGGCTGCGGTCTCGATCGCTCCGGCCTTTTCCGGCGTGTAGCCGACGCGTTTCATCAGCGGGATGGTGAAGGTGCCGCAGGTCACCACGTTCGCGACCGAGGAGCCAGAAATCATCCCCATCAGCCCCGAGGACACCACGGCCGCCTTGGCCGGCCCGCCGCGCAGATGCCCGAGCAGCGAGTAGGCCACCCTGATGAAATAGCCGCCTGCCCCTGCCTTTTCCAGCAAGGCACCGAACAATACAAATAGGAATATGTAGCTTGCCGAGACGCCCAGGGCGACGCCGAATACGCCCTCGGTCGTGAGCCAATAATGGGAAGCCGCGTTCGACAGCGACACGCCCTTATGCGCGATCGCGTCGGGCATGTACGGGCCGGCGAAGGCATACACCAGCATCAAACAGGCAATAATCGCCATTGGCGGTCCGACGACCCGGCGCGTGGCTTCCAGCAGCATCAGCACGCCCGCCACCGCAACTGCGATGTCGAGCAGCGTGGGCTGGCCAGAGCGCGTTGAAAGTTCCCTATAGAACAGAAAGATATACGCGGCGCAGAAAGCGCCGACTGCCGCCAGCATCCAGTCCAGGTAAGGAACCGAGGTGCGCGAAGAGCGCCTGGAGAACGGATAGGCGAGATAAGCGAGGAACAGCGCCAGCGCCAGATGCAGCGAACGCATCTCCGTCGCGTTGAGCACGAAGATGCGCAGCGCGAACGGAAGCGGCGACGCATACCACAGTTGCAGCAGCGACCAGCCGATGCAGACGGCGAACAGCAGCGTCTTGACCAGACCCGCCGGTTTGCGGCCACCGAGGTCGGCCTCTTGCACGAGTTGTTGTACATCCACCGGCGGTGGAGACTGGGTGGAAACTGCCATGGGTTTCTCCTGGCCGCGCTAGCGCGCCGGCCGACGCATGCGCCGGCAGCGTTAGTCCGCCCCCGGCAAAGCCGGGGGCTTACCTCGGGGGCTTACCTCGGAAACTTACTTGATCCACCCTCTTTCGCGGTAGTAGCGCGCCGCACCTTCATGCAGCGGCGCAGTCAGACCATCGGCGATCATATTCTTCGGGTCGAGATGCGCGAATGCCGGGTGCAGCTTCTTGAAGTCCTCGAAGTTCTCGAACACCGCTTTGGTGAGCTCATAGACGACGTTCGCAGGAACCTTGCTCGAGGTTACCAGGGTGGCGATCACGCCGTACGTTTTGGTGTCCTGGGGATTGTTCGCATACATGCCGCCAGGAATGGTGGCGTAAGCAAAGTAAGAGTGTTCCTTCACCAGCTTGTCGATGACCGGACCGGTGATCGGCACCAGCTTGGCACCGCAGGTCGTGGTCGGATCCTGGATATTGGCGGACGGATGGCCCACGCCGTAGAAGAAGGCGTCGATCTTGTTGTCGCACAAGGCCGCGCCGTGCTCGTCGGCCTTAAGCTCCGAGGCGAGCGCGAAGTCCGAGGTCTTCATGTGCATCGCCGCCAGCAGGTCCATCATCGCGGCGCGGGTGCCTGAGCCGGGATTGCCGATGTTGACGCGCTTGCCTTTGAGATCGGCGAAACTGTGGATGTTGGCTTCCTTGCGCGCAACCAACGTGAACGGCTCCGGATGAACCGAAAACACCGTACGCATCTCGGGGAACGGCGCCTTGAAGCCTCCGACCCCTTTGTAGCCCTGGTACTGCACGTCGGATTGCGCCATGCCGAAGTCGAGATCTCCGTCCTTGATGGCGTTGACATTATAGGCCGAGCCGCCCGTCGACTCGACCGAGCAGCGCAGGTGGGTCGTGGCCCGGTCCTTGTTCATCAGGCGGCAGATTGCGCCGCCGACCGCGTAATAAACGCCGGTGACGCCGCCGGTGCCTATGGTGATGAACTTCTGTTGCGCGAACGCCGCGGGTGCGGGTGAAAGCAAAGCGATGGCCAGTGCGAAGCCGACCGATTTAAAGGGGATGCGCATGCTTATCTCCTTGATTGCAAGGTTTGAGAAACCGGCAGCAATCGTTTTGAGCCGACTGCCGCGGAGGTACGTCACTGGGATTTAGCGGAGCTAGAAACGTTTGTTGCAGACGGACGATACTAGCAATGAACGGATCATGTCAACCCGGCATCCCGCTTTTTTTTGGTCGCGCCCAAGAACCTTGGCGTGAAGGCCCTGCCTCAACGCGTGATCGGGCGGCGTTTAAGCGGCTGCGACGGCTGCATATAAGCGCCCGAATCGAACAATTGCTTCTCCGCGCGCCCGATCCGGCGCACCGCTTCCTCGCCTGTATCCGCCGCCAGGATTTCGAGCAGCACCTCCGTTGCGGCGACGCCCGCGGCGACGGAAGGAAAGAACGACGGGCTGTCGACCCCGAACAGCACCGGTTTCTCGCTCGCAAGTGCGAGTGGCGATGCGCGGCTGTCCGTGAACGCGACAACACGCGCGCCGACGGATTTGGCGGTGTCGATCACCGCCAGCGCTTCGGGCGAGTAAGGCGCAAAACTGATGACCACCACGGCATGCTGCCGCTCGATGGCGCGCAGTTGCATTTCCAGCCCGCCGCTTCCGCCGTCGATCAGGTGAACTTCGTTGCGGAACAGGCGATACCCATACACCAGCGAAAGGGCAACCGGGGTGCTCGCGCGAAATCCCGCCACATGCACGGCCTTTGCACCGCGCAGCAATTTCGCTGCGGCGCGCAATGCCTCGGCACTTTCGGTTTCGGTGACTTCCAGGTTTCCGCGCAGCGCATTGAACATCTCGCCGATCAGCCCTGCGTCCTGTACCCGTCCCACCAGCGTCTTGGCTCGCTGGCCGTAGGTTTTGGAGTGCAGACCGAGGTCCTTCGCGAAGGCGGCTTTCAATTGCGGCCAGCCCGCGTAGCCCAGTCGCTGCGCCAGCCTGACCAGTGTAGCCGGCTGCGCACCCGCGCGCGTGGCTAAGGCTCGCATCGATGTGATCACGACCTCGCTCGGATGGTCGACCACATACCGCGCCGCCGCCTGGAGCATCGGGCTCAGGCGGCCGAAGCGCTCCAGGATCAGTTCCTTCGTATTCATTTAGCCACCCTTCTTGCAACGGGGGCAGTCTAGATGAATCAAATGTTTCCGGCAACGCTTATGCGAGCGCCTGCAAATTTCGGCGACCAGCCTCGGCGCGGGGTCTTCTATTTCTTGGGGGATTCCGTCGGCTTGGCAGCTTGCGCCGGGGTCGTGGCTGGCGCAGGCGTCTGGACGATCTCGATCTTTGCCTTGGCCTTCATCTCGTCGAAAAGCTTTTTCAGGTTCTGATCCTGCAGCTGCCTTATCAATGCCGGCTTGATTTTTTCCAGCGGCGGAACCGACACCGGGCGCGAGTCCTCCAGCAGGATCACGTGATAACCGAATTGGGTCTTCACCGGCTGTTCGGTGAACTTGCCTTTCGCCAGCTTCGCAACCGCCGCGCCGAATTCCGGAACCATGCCGCGCGGATCGAACCAACCCAATTCGCCGCCGTTGCCCTTGGTTGCCCCGTCCTTGGATTCTGCCTGCGCCAGCGCGGCGAACGCTTTCGGGTTTTTGTTCAGCTTGGCGATAATGCTTTTGGCCTCCGCTTCCGTGGCGACCAGGATGTGGCGCGCCTTGTACTCCTTGCCGGTCGCCTCGGCTTTCATCTTGGCGTATGCGGTATTGATCGCATCGTCGCTGACCGGATTATTCTTGAAGTAGTTCTTGACGAACGCATCGATCAGGACCGATTGCTTCATCAGCATCATCCGATCCTCTACGTCAGGCGTCTTGTCCAGCCCCTCCTTGATGGCCGCATGAGCGACAAGGGCCTGCATTGCCAGGCGGTCGATGTACTCTTTGCGTACCGCGGCGTTGGCTTCCTTGCCCAGGTCGGTGCGCTGCTTCAGCATCAGACGGACCAGGCTTTCGCTGATGGGGATTCCGTTGACAGTGGCAGCTACCGCATCCTTGCTGGACGCCGCGCTTTGCGCGGTAGGCGCCGCGCTTTGCTCGGCATTTTTGGAAGTACAAGCCATCAGGGCCAGCAGGCACGCCGCGCCGGCCAATAGAATCCTGGTTTTGATGAACATTTCTCGATTTCCCGATATAGGTGGGTGGGCTCGGACGAGCAGCTGGAGCAGACTCTTTGCGTCCGCGTATTTTAACAGCTTTCGCTCAGGCCGCGTCCGGGATTATGCCCTGTCGCCCAGCACGATCATCGCGCCGCGTTCCGCAATCATCAGTGTCGGCGAATTGGTGTTGCCCGAGGTGATCGCCGGCATCACCGACGCATCGATGACGCGCAGCCCTTCGATGCCGCGCACGCGCAACTGCGGATCGACGACCGCGGATGGATCATCTGCACGTCCCATTTTGCAGGTGCCGACCGGGTGAAAGATAGTGGTGCCGACGTTTCCCGCGGCCTTCACCAGTTCCTCGTCGGTCTGGAAGGCAGATCCCGGCAGGAATTCCTCGGGCGCGTACTTCTGCATCGTCTGGGTACCGAGCACGATGCGGCGCGCCAGCCGCAGCGACTGCGCCGCTATTGCCTGATCCTCCGGCGCGCTCAGGTAGTTGACCATGATTGCCGGATGCGCACGCGGATCCGGAGACTTGATGCGCACATAACCGCGCGAAGCCGGCCGCAGGTTGCATACGCTCGCTGTGAACGCCGGGAACGGGTGCAGGGGGTCGCCGAATTTGTCCAGCGACAAGGGCTGCACGTGAAACTCCAGGTTGGGTGTGGGCTGCGACGGATCGCTCTTCAGGAACGCGCCGAGTTGGGACGGCGCCATGGTCAGCGGGCCGGTGCGATGCAGCGCATATTCGAGCGCCATCTTCGCCTTGCCCCACCAGGAATTCGCCATGGTATTGAGCGTGAGCACGTTCCGCACCCGAAACGCCATGCGCAACTGCAGGTGATCCTGCAGGTTTTCGCCCACGGCCAGCTCGTGCGCCACCGCGATACCATGCTGCTGGAGCAGCGCGCCCGGCCCGATGCCGGAGAGCTGCATGATCTGAGGGCTGCCGATCGACCCAGCCGCGAGCAGGGTATCGCGCCCCGCTGCGGCGAAAACTTCCTCGTTGCCACGGAGGAATTCCACGCCAAGCACGCGCCGGCCTTTCAGGCGTAGCCTTTTTACCTGCGCCCCCGTGATCACGGTAAGGTTGGGTCGGTGCATGGCCGGGCGCAGGAACGCCTTCGAACTGTTCACGCGCACGCCGCGCCGTTGATTCACTTCGAATTTCGAGCTGCCCGCGTTGTCGCCGCGGTTGAAATCCTCGACTTTGGCGATCCCGGCCTCGAGCGCAGCGTCACGAAAGGCATCGAGAATCTCCCAGGACAAGCGCTGGGTCTCTACCCGCCACTCATGCCCATCAGTTTCATCCAGGGTGCGCCCGCCGTGGAACTCGTCGGCGCCGCGCCAGTGATCCTCGGACTTCTTGAATATTGGCAGCACGCCCTGCCACGACCAGCCGGGATCGCCGGTCCGGTGCGCCCACTCGTCATAGTCGCGCTGCTGGCCGCGCAGGTAGAGCATGGCATTGATCGAAGAACTGCCGCCCAGCACGCGGCCACGCGCGTAAAGGATGGAACGGCCGTTGAGACCGGGGTCGGGTTCGGTCTTGTAGCACCAGTCGGTGCGCGGGTTGCCGATACAATAGAGGTAGCCGACGGGGATGTGGATCCAGATCCAGTCATCCTTGCCGCCGGCCTCGAGCAGCAGCACCGTGTTGCCCCGATCGGCCGACAGGCGGTTCGCGAGCAGGCAGCCCGCTGTGCCCCCGCCGACGATGACATAGTCGAATGGGCCTGTGGTTTTCATGTTCATGATCGATGTTCCTTCGCCGCAACCCTATTTATAACAAATATTGAGCTGCATCGGGCCGGAATCGGCGATCAAGTCATCGCGTGCAGTATCGATGCCCGCCATTGCGACGACCGCACGCACACGACCGCACGCAACATTGACTTTGTTCCCCGGCAAGGCTACATTTTTAGCGTATTCGCGATCGCATAGTCGCAGTACCGAAAAGCACATCATTGCATCGGCCCAAATTTGAACCTTGGACCGCGCAGGGGACTGGTGCCTCCCACATATGGAAAGGTCTCAGCGAGGAAAGCGGAAAGCGCATGCCGGACCGTGACACAATCCGCATCCTGATCATAGACGACGATCTTGAGTTTGCCGGGGTGCTGCGCTTGCATCTCATATCCGCCGGTTACGCGGCCGAGGTGGCTGAAGACGCCGTCGATGGAGGCAAGGCATTGCTGGCGGATCCGCCTGCGCTGGTCCTGTGCGACATCAATATGCCGCATTTGAATGGCCTGGATTTGCTGTCGCTGATGCAATCCGACCAGCGCACCGCGTCGATCCCTGTAGTGCTCATTTCCGGCCGCAACGACAGCGAAACCGTCATCCGGGCGGTCGAACTCGGCGCTGCGGATTTCCTCGCCAAACCGGTAACACGCGAACTGCTGCTGCAAACGGTCGAAGCATGCTTGCGCAAAGGCGGGCGCAAAGCGGCACTGCCGAATTACGGCTTTCCGCCTGTTGTCTGAGCGGCTGTTGCGGAATCGCTGAAGCATCGCCCGAACCGTAGCGGCATGCGCCGCCGAAATCGACCACGTCCGCGCTGGACAAGTTCCGTTCCCCTGGTTACCCTTTGCATCCCGCCATTGCGCTCGCGAAAAGCCCTCCATGTTCAAGCATATCCTGGTACCGACCGACGGCTCGGAATTTTCCAAGAGGGCGGTGGCGACTGCCGCGCGTCTCGCACAGTCCCTGAACGCGAGACTTCTGGTGCTGCATGTGCGGTCCCCGATAGATTCTCCGCACCATGTCGAAGGCGGCGCGCTGAGCAAGCTGGGCGGAAAAGTGGTGATGCAGGAAATCGAAGACGAAGAGCGCAAGCTGCTCGATGCCGCCTTGGAAATTGCCGCAACCGGTGGCGTGACCGCGGAGAAGGCGTTCGTCGCCGGCTACTCGCCCTACGATGCGATCATCCGCATCGCCCGCGAGCAGCAATGCGATCTGATCGTGATGGCATCGCACGGCCGCGGCGGAATCTCCAGCTTGCTGCTCGGCAGCGAGACGCAGAAAGTGCTGACCCACACCACGATTCCGGTGCTGATCGTCAGATGACAGGCGCGGCCAGCGCCCGTCTCCAACGACACCCGGCTAGGCCCTGCGCTTGCGTGCCACCACGCCCATCAGCGCCGACATGCCGGCATGGCCCCTGCCTTCGTCGACGTGTTCGTCATAACAGCGCAATTCGAGGATTTCCATGTCGCTCAACACCTCGCGGATCACCGCTTCCGTATACAGGTTGTCGAGCTCGGGCGGACCACCGGTGCCATGTTGCAGCTGCTCCGTGCGGTAGCCTTGCAGGATCAGCAGACCTCCCGGCTTCAGCGTCTGCGCTATCAACGGGAACAGTTTTTCGCGCATAGCCGGCGACGCATACTGTATGAAAATCGCAGCGACCAGGTCATAGGTCGATGGCGTCCAGTTCCACGCAAACGTCTCCGACACGTTGAAGCCGACGCGCACGCCGCGACTCAACGCGAGGCGCTCGGCCTTCGCCACCGCCGTTGGGGAGAAGTCGAAGGCATCCACGCGCAAGCCCTGTTGGGCAAGCCAGACGCTGTTGCGTCCCTCGCCGTCGGCGATCGACAGCGCGCGGCTGCCTTTGACGAGCAGCCCGGCTTTGGAAGCCAGATAGGCGTTCGGGTGTTCGCCGAACAGATATTCTCCAACGCTGAACCGCGCTTCCCAGCGAATCAGCGCGTGTTCATGAGACTGCGGTTCGCGCGCGCCCTCTTTTCGCTCTGTCATCGATACCACTCCCTTGCATTGCAGTGAAAATTTGGTCTATCCATCGGTTAAGGCCGCTCTGCCGAAATCGAAACTGCACCGCATGTTTCCAGCTGCTCAAATTGTAATCGCCCGCATCGGCTTTGCATTTTTCAGAAGCATGAAAAAGTTGCCGCGGGAGAAAATCCACAGGATTATCCACAGAATCTGTGGGTAATTTTCGACCCTCTGGAATGCGGCGACCGGGCGACACTGCGCGCTTGCTGCGCTGCAACCAGCTGCGCGCGATCTTCCCGGCCATTCACCTTTTTGCGTGCGCCTGTATCCAGGCACTCGCGCGCCGCTTGGCCTCCGCGATCTGTTCCGGCGTCATCAGGCCCGCAACCAGCCGGATGCTTCGCCCTGCTCGCTCTTCGCCGTTGGCGGCCGCGATGCTCCACCATTTGTATGCCTCGACATAATCGATCGCAACGCCTTCCCCGCCGGCTTCGTATATCCGGCCGAGGCCGTACTGCGCCATTGAATCACCTTGTTCCGCCGCCTTCGTGTACCAATACAGCGCCTGCTTGTAATCCTGCGCCACGCCTTGCCCGGTCTCATACATCAGGCCCAGGGCGGTTTGCGCCCAGATGTGCCCCTGCTCTCCCGCTTTACGGTACCAGGACGCAGCCTGGGCGTAATCCTGCGCGACACCCTGCCCCGTCTGATACATCCGGCCGAGGTCGTATTGCGCTTCGCTCTTCCCCTGTTCTGCCGCCTTCCGGTACCAGTACACGGCTTGCTTGTTGTCTTGCCCGACGCCCTGCCCCCTCTCGTACAAAGATCCCAGATTGGTCTGCGCCGCCGCGTTTCCTTGTTCCGCCGCCTGCCGGTACCAAAATGCCGCCTGCGGATAGTTCACCGCAGCGCCTTGCCCTTTCTCGTACATGATGCCCAGGGTGGTTTGCGCTGCCGCATTGCCATGCGCCGCCGCTTTCTGCCAGGCATCCAACGCCATTTGGTAATTCCCGCTCTCATAGGCCCTCATCCCTCTCTCGAACTCTCCGGCCAGGGCAGGCGTGATTGCGACGAAGGTCAAAGCAATTCCGATTGCTGCCAGTGCGCGCATCCACGGCTCCTTGGCTTGGGTTGTGGCCGGGTATCTGCGCCTAAGCACCACGTTCATGATATGCCGGCCTCGACGTAGGGGTCCGTCGCGCCGCGCCAGCCCTCTGGCATCCCGGCGGCCGCGCTCAGCATACCCATGGAACCCGCTTCGTATCCGTCCACGGCGAAGGCCATGGTCTCGTCTGCAGTCTGCAGTGCAGCTATGTAAAGCAGCGGCAAGAAATGCTCGGGCGTCGGCACCGACAGGCGCGCGTCCTCACCCATGTGTTCGAAATCGATCAGCGGCTGGTGCCTGCCCGAGGCGAGCGCCGCGCGCACTTGTTCGTTGAATCGCTTCGACCAGTCGTAGGCGGGCGTACCTTCGCCGCGCCGCATCAGCATCAGGTTGTGGACTACGTTCCCGCTGCCGACGATGAGCACACCCTCGTCGCGCAGCGGGGCGAGTTGCTTGCCGAGATCGTAATGAAAACGTGCCGGCTTGCTTGCATCCATACTGAGCTGCACCACGGGTATGGCGGCATCCGGAAAGGCGTGCGCCAATACCGACCAGGTGCCGTGGTCCAGACCCCAAGTCTGGTCAAGCTGCACCTCCAGCGGGGCAAGCATTTCACGCACGCGCGCAGCCAGCGCGGGATCGCCCGGCGCCGGATATTGGATACCGAACAGGGCCTGCGGAAAGCCGCCGAAATCGTGGATCGTCCGCGGCTTGGCCATCGCCGTCACCGCGGTGCCGCGCGTGAACCAGTGAGCGGAAATCGCCAGAATCGCCTTTGGCCTGGGCACGCTCGCGCCGAGCTTGCGCCAGGCTTCGGTGTACCGGTTGCTGGCGAGCGTGTTCGTCGGGCTGCCGTGACCGAAGAAAATGACCGGCATGCGCGTTCTGTTTTCGCTGCTCATCGTATCTGCCGTTCCAATCGAATGTCACAAGTGCGAAGGGTCCGCTACACCGCGAATTTCTTCACCGCCTTCTCATCCCAGAGTATGCCCGTACCCGCGGTGTCAGGAACGAGAACGTGGCTACGCTTCACCGCCAGCGGCTCGGTCAGGATCGGTTCGGCCCAGTCCACGTATTCCAGCCAGTGGCAGGTCGGGGTAACCGCGAGCAGATGGCAGCTCATCTCCGGGAACAGGTGCGATGACATTTCCACGCCCGCGCCCTGCGCCAGCGCCGCGGCGCGCATCCAGCCCGTGACCCCGCCGATGCGCTGCGCGTCCGGCATAACATAATCGCTTGCTCCCGCCCCCAGCGCCCGCGCCATCTGTTCCGGCCCCATGAAGTTCTCGCCGATCTGCACCGGCGTGTCGAGCGCGTCGGCAATGCGGCCGTTGCCGTCGAAGTCGTCAGCGCGCGTCGGCTCCTCGATCCAGTGCAGCCCGCCCTCGTCGTCGAGCATACGACCGCGCCGGATCGCCTCGGACACGCTGAGCGCCTGGTTGAAGTCGCACATCAGCGTGACCGCCGGGCCGACGGCCTTCTTCACCGTGCGCAGCGCAACCAGGTCGTCTTGCGCGTCGGGCCGGCCAAGGCGCAGCTTGACCGCGGAAAAGCCCTCCTTCACCAGGCGGTCGGCTTCGCGCGCCAACGGCTTCAGCGGCATGATGCCGAGACCTTTGGAATTGTAAGCGCGTATCGGACGCGGCGCGCCGCCGAGCAGCCTGCACAGCGGCTGGGCCAGCGACTGAGCGTACGCATCCCAGGCCGCCATGTCGATGCCGGCCAGCGCGAACAGCACGATGTTGTGGACGCCGAGCAAAGCATATTTCTGCCGCAGCTTGCGTTCGATTTCGAACGGCGCCACCGCATCGCCCGCAAGCATCTCGCCCATAGCCTCGACCAGCGCAACGATCGGCCGCAAATTCGTCCGGCCGATCGCGAACAGGTAGGTGCGTCCGGTGATGCCGGCGGTGGTCTCCAGGTCGATCAGCACCAGCGGCGCCGTGCTCACGGCGCCGCTGCTGGTCTGCAACGGCAGTCGCATCGGCACCACTACCGGCCGCACGCGCAGCCGGCGCACGTTGAGTTTCGAGTCCGTCACCATCTGCTCCTTGCGCGATTCTTCGGCAAAGGCGGCATTATCGCATCGGCGGCTGGCTTCGCCTCTGACGTTTGCGTACATGAATGCCGCCGGTTGCGAGGCTAATTTGCCTGAGGAAACCCAATAGACCGGCGACCAGCGTGAGCATCGCGCCGATAAATATGGATCCGCCGTAAACAACCAAAACACACGCGCCGCGCCCCGCATCACGAAACAGGCTGCGGAAAACAGCCGCCTCGCTCCGCACCGTTAGGGGCAGAACTTTCCTGTTATAATTCAACGAAGTTTCTGGTTTTATCCAAGCGAGGAGCAAAGTACATATGAATGTCATTTGGCGCTTTTACATGGATGGTGGCCATCGCTGGAATTGGCAACAAATCGGTGCAGGTCAGGCCGTGGTGGCGGAATCGTCCAAGGGTTACAACAATTACGAAGCCTGCCTGGCCAATGCAAAAGACCGCGGTTACGTGTATTTGCCTGCCCAGAGCAAACGGGCGCCGGGACGCTAGGCCATGGAGAACCGCTACGGTTTCGGCAAGGCTGTCGCACTGGGCTTCGATGAAGCCTTGGCCAAAGTCACTGCAGAATTGCAAAAAGAGGGTTTTGGCGTGCTGACCGAAATCGACGTCGCCGCGACCATGAAGAAAAAGCTCGACCACACGATTCCGCCCTATCGCATTTTGGGCGCCTGTAACCCTGCATATGCCAGGCGCGCCCTCACGGCGGAGCCGAGTATAGGCCTGCTACTGCCCTGTAACATCGTCGTCCGCCAGGATACTGCCGGCACAGTCCAGGTGGAATTCCTCGATCCGGGAATGATGGGGCAGATGACCGACAATCCGGATGTCGGCCCGCTAGGCCTCGAGGTGCGCGAAAAGCTGCAACGGGTGATGCGCGCGCTTTGAGCGGTGCTAGGGGCCAGCGTGCGGCGCGATGGCCGCGGTCATCGCTGCTCCCCAAACTGCGCGCCTGCGACTACCCGCCGCGCGCCGTCGTAGCGCCTCGCCCAGTAGTGTTCCTGCAGATCGTCGATCCGTACCGTCTCACCGCTACGTGGCGCGTGGACGAAGAGATGATCGCCCAGATAGATGCCGACGTGCGAAAAAGCATGGCGCATGGTGTTGAAGAACACTAAATCTCCAGGCTCCAGTTCGTCCTTGGGCACCGGCTCGCCCGTCTTGCTTATTTCCCGCGAAACCCGAGGCAGTATCACGCCCATACCTTTGCGGTAAACGTAGCCGACAAAGCCGGAGCAATCAAAGCCGGTCTGCGGCCTGTCGCCGCTGCGGCGGTAGCGTACGCCGACCAGGTCCAGGGCGCGGTTGATGATCGGCTGCATACCGACGGAAGAATCTACGATGCCGGATCCGAGCTCCGTCGTATCTGCCGGCAACTCGTGTGCGAGCGCACCCTGAGCAAGCAAGGCGCACGCGAGAAAACTCGCGCGAAGGAAAATCCGGAAAACCATGGAGCGCAATATACCTTCCCTCGGCGCAGCTCACACAACTATTTTGTGAACCCCGGCGCGAAGATACCATCCCGTCAGTAGCGGACCGGGATATGTGCGTCGGTCTGTGCCTGCCGCCAGGCACGACCCTCACGCCGGTTGGCATAGTCTAGCCGGCCAGGCGAACCACGACGTACATAAAAGCCGCCCCCAGGCAGGTAAGCCCAATGAGGCTGCCGGCAATCGCCGGCCGGTTCTGAGAATGCGCCTCGGGCAGAATGTCGGAAGTCCCTATATACAAGAGGAACCCGGCAAAGAAGGCCAAATAGAGCGTCAGCATGGGCGCAGGGACGCGAAACAACAGCGTGGAGGCCGCCCCCAGAACCGGCGCCAGCGCGTCCAGCACCAGCATTCCAAACGAGCGCAGCGTCGTGTTGCGATGAACGAGCATCAGGCTCACCGTGTTGAGGCCGTCGCAAAAGTCGTGCGCAATGACGGCAATGGCTACGATGACCCCGACGCCGCTGGAGACCTGGAACGCCATACCGATGCCGACGCCGTCCATAAAGCTGTGGCCGACCAGCGCCAGGGCTGAAAGGACCCCTACCCGCGGGTGATGATGCGCGGCGTACTCGGTCTCGTGGACATGATGGACCAACACGAACTTCTCAATGCTGTGAAACAGAAGATAGCCGACCACGAGCGCGACCATCGCTTCGCTGACATCAGTCCCGCGTTCGCGGGCCAGCGCGAAAATCTCAGGCAAAATGTCAAAGCTCACGACGCCCAGGAGCACGCCGGCGGTAAAGCTCAGAATGAAGTGCAGGCGATCGCGGAACCTGAGCGCGAACATTCCGCCGGCAAAGGTCGAAACGGCTGTCGCAAGCGTAAGCAGTATGACCGTCATAGATGCTTTACAAGCCGACGCTGCGGCGGGCAATTGGAAATTGTCCGAAGGAAGCGTGCCGGGATTTGTCCCCGACGCGGTATCGGGGTGCGTGGACGCATCCTAACCGCACCATGACTCTCGCGCGGTCAGACTGAAGCTACGACCGGGCTTCATGGTAATCAAGGTCTTGTGGAACCTGTCGTAATACCTGGAAAAGTTGGGGTGGCTGATGGGGCTCGAACCCACGACAACCGGAATCACAATCCGGGACTCTACCAACTGAGCTACAGCCACCATTGAACCATTCTGGCGTGCCCGGCGGGAATCGAACCCACAACCCCCAGCTTAGAAGGCTGGTGCTCTATCCGATTGAGCTACGGGCACTCCCATCGGCGGGTCACGCAATTACACCCCCGCACCAAGCGTAGCGGCGGGTGGTTAGCTGGTCGGGGTGGAGAGATTTGAACTCCCGACATCCTGGTCCCAAACCAGGCGCGCTACCAGGCTGCGCTACACCCCGAGCGGTCGCGTATGATACTCTGCCGCTCCGTGGCGGTCAACGCAGAACGCTGTGGTGTATTATCGGAAAAGATAATAAACTTGCCCGCCGCTTGGATTTCTGATATTAAAGCGCCTTCGTTTTTTGAACTGAGAGTGGTTTGATATGCCCGCAGAACAATTGTTACGCCCAAAGGCTTTCGCGCCGTATGCTCCAAAAAAGGGCGAGGAATACATGAACAAGAAGCAACTCGCGCATTTCCGCAATATTCTGGAATCGCTCAAGGTCGAACTGTCGCAGGATATCGATCGCACCGTGCATACGATGCAGGACGAAGCCACGGTGTTTGCCGACCCCAATGACCGGGCCAGCCAGGAATCCGACATGGCGCTGGAGTTGCGCAACCGCGACCGCGAACGCAAACTGATCAAGAAGATCGAAGAGACAATCGCGAAGATTGATAGCCAGGACTACGGCTATTGCGAAAGCTGCGGCGTTGAGATCGGCTTGAAGCGGCTCGAGGCGCGCCCCACGGCGACACTGTGCATAGACTGCAAGACCCTGGACGAAGTGAGAGAAAAACAACTCGCCAAGTAACGCTTGGCGAGTTGTTTTCGGCGGAGACTAACATCGCGCAAGGCGCGATGCTATGTCGGAGCCAAAAGCAAAAAACGGCGGCTCGATGCCGCCGTTTTTTATGGTCGAAACCACATAATGGTGAAAACCGGATTCAAAAAAAGGACGCCTGGGCGTCCTTTTTCATCTGCCGTAGGCCCTCTTGTCAGCTGGGCTGCGCCGCGCCCGGCTGCTGCGCCTCCGCCTCCACCGCCTTCATCGACAGGCGCAACCTGCCCTTGTCGTCGGCTTCCAGCACCTTGACCTTGACTGACTGGCCTTCCTTGAGGTGATCGGCGACGCTGGCCACGCGCTGCTGGCTAATCTGCGAGATGTGCAGCAGCCCGTCCTTGCCGGGCAGCACGCTGACAATCGCGCCGAAGTCGAGCAGCTTTAGCACAGTACCGTCATAGACCTTGCCCACCTCGACGTCGGCGGTGATCGCCTCGATGCGCTTTCTCGCCAGTTCCCCGCCCTCGGAGCTGATGCAGGCGATGCTGACGGTGCCATCGTCTTCGATATCGATCGTCGTGCCGGTTTCCTCTGTAAGCGCGCGGATTACCGCGCCGCCCTTGCCGATCACGTCGCGGATTTTGTCCGGATTGATTTTGATCTTGATAATGCGCGGTGCGAAAGTGGAAATGTCTGAACGCGAAGACGGCAGCACCGTCATCATCTTCTCAAGTATATGCATGCGCCCCTCGCGCGCCTGTGACAGCGCTACTTGCATGATTTCCCTGGTGATGCCTTCGATCTTGATGTCCATCTGCAGCGCGGTGACGCCGTTCTCGGTGCCCGCCACCTTGAAGTCCATGTCACCCAGGTGATCTTCGTCGCCGAGGATGTCCGTGAGCACGGCAAAACGATTGCCTTCCTTGATCAAGCCCATGGCGATGCCCGCCACATGCGCCTTCATCGGCACACCCGCATCCATCAGCGCCAAGCTGCCCCCGCATACGGAGGCCATCGAGCTGGAACCGTTGGATTCAGTGATCTCTGACACCACGCGCATGCTGTAGCCGAACTCCTCCACCGAGGGCAGCGTCGCCAGCAGCGCGCGCTTGGCCAGACGGCCGTGGCCGATCTCACGCCGCTTGGGCGTGCCGACGCGACCGGTTTCGCCGGTGGCGTACGGCGGAAAATTGTAGTGGAGCATGAACCGCTCCTTGTACTCGCCCATCAGCGCGTCGATGATCTGCGAGTCGCGCGCCGTTCCGAGCGTCGCCACCACGATGGCCTGGGTTTCGCCGCGTGTAAACAGCGCCGAACCATGGGTGCGCGGCAGTATGCCGAGCCGAATGGTGATCGGACGCACGGTGCGCGTGTCGCGGCCGTCGATGCGCGGCTCGCCGTCGAGAATCTGGTTGCGCACGATTTTCGATTCCAGCGCGAAGCAGATCTCCTTCGCTGCATTCGCATCCGGCCCGCCTTCGGCGCCGACGCCGATCTCTGTGAACACGCGCTTCCAGATGGCATCGATGGCCTCGGAACGTGCCTGCTTTTCCTTGACCTGGAACGCCGCGCGCAGATCGGCTTCAGCCAGAGCGGCGACGCGCGCGCTCAGGGTTTCGTCCTTGGCCGGCGGCTGCCAGTCCCACATCGGTTTGGCGGCGGCATCGGCGAGTTCGTTGATCGCCTGGATCGCGGCCTGCATCTGCTCGTGACCGAACATCACCGAGCCCAGCATCACCTCCTCCGACAATTCATGCGCTTCCGATTCCACCATCAGCACGGCATGCTCGGTGCCGGCCACCACCAGGTTGAGTTTTGAATCCTTCAACTGCGTGGCAGTCGGATTGAGGATGTACTGGCCGTTGGCGTAACCGACGCGCGCGGCGCCGATCGGACCGTTGAAGGGAATCCCGGATAGCGTCAACGCCGCGGAAACACCGATCAGCGCCGCGATGTCGGGATCAACCTCGGAATTCACCGACATGACCGTGGCCACCACCTGGACTTCATTGTAGAAACCATCGGGAAATAGCGGACGAATGGGACGATCGATCAGGCGTGAAGTGAGGACCTCTTTCTCCGAAGGCCTGCCCTCGCGCTTGAAAAATCCGCCGGGGATCTTGCCTGCGGCATATGTCTTCTCGATGTAATCAACGGTGAGCGGGAAGAAGTCCTGTCCGGACTTCGCGTGCTTGGACCCCACCACGGAGCACAACACCACGGTATCGTCCATGTTGACCAGAACAGCCCCGCCCGCCTGGCGCGCGATTTCGCCGGTTTCGAGGGTGACTTGATGTGCACCGTAGGTGAAAGTCTTTTTGATCGGATTCAAGGTCTTGTCCTTTGCAAGGGGGGCGCGCTACGCGCCTGCGGTCAAATGAGGATACGAGGATACGGGCCGCTTCTGGAACAGGAACTGCGCCCGCGTATACAACAAAACGCCCGTCGTGTTGTCGACGGGCGCGGAGATTACTTGCGCAGGCCCAGCCGCTCTATCAGGCTGCGGTAGCTATCTGCATTTTTGCGCTTCAGGTAGTCCAGCAGCTTGCGCCTCTGGCTGACCATTCTGAGCAAGCCGCGGCGGGAATGATGGTCTTTGACATGAGCCTTGAAATGGCCGGTGAGCTCGTTGATTCGTGTCGTCAGCAGAGCGACCTGGACTTCCGGCGAACCGGTGTCGCCCTTGGCGCGCTGGTAATCGTTCATGATTTGCGCTTTATGCGCAGTGGTAAATGGCATTCTGATACTCTCCTGAGTCTGGTCTTCGTCGCTGCAGCAAAGGGGCGGATTTTACACTGAAAACGGGTGGTTTTTCAAGGGTTTTCCGCAACCTGTTTGGTCCGGGCAAGGCGCCGAACGGGCTTAAACCTGGGCAATTACGCGCTTGGGCGAGATTATCCCGCCGCCGTTCGCCTCTCCCACGCCCAGCAGGGCCCCATCACTACCGTAGACACGCACGCGCCCCCGCGGCGGCCCGGCCCACTGCGCCGCCTGTCCCCGCAGGAACCGCGCCTGTTGTGCCGGCTCCAGCTGCGCCTCAGGCAGATCCTGCAGCAACGCATCCACAGGCAACAATCTCGCATCGCGTTCCACCCCGAGCATCGCCTCCAAGCCATCCAGCGAACTTGCGCAGTCCAGACCGAAGCGTCCGACGGCGGTGCGGCGCAGTGCGACAAGATGCCCACCGCACCCGAGCATTTCGCCCAGATCGTGAGCAATCGATCGGATATACGTGCCTTTGCTGCAGGTCACGCTCAAGGCGATCCGGTTGCCGTCGAACCATTGCAGGGCTAGCGCATGTATCGTGACCCGGCGCGGCGCGCGCTCGACCTCGATGCCGGCACGGGCATAAGCGTAAAGCGGCTTGCCCGCATGCTTTAGCGCAGAATAAATCGGGGGCGTCTGCAGGATATCGCCGCGAAAATTCAGCAAGGCGGCCGCGAGTTGTTCCGCCGTTACGGTCACTGCCCGCACGGCGATCACCTCGCCTTCGGCATCCGCGGTGGCGGTGCTGACGCCAAGCATGATCTCCGCCGCATAGGTCTTGTCGGCCTCGAGCAGGTCGGAAGAAAACTTGGTGGCCTCGCCGAACAATATCGGCAACAGCCCGGTAGCAAGCGGATCCAGAGTACCGGCGTGCCCCGCCTTGGCTGCCTGGTAGAGGCGCTTTGCCTGCTGCAGCGCAGCGTTGGAACTCGCTCCCCGCGCCTTGTCCAGCATCAGTACGCCGTTCAGCGGCCGCTTGATTCGATGCCCTTGCACTAGTCGCGCGGATCCTTGCTACCGGCCATTGCCTCGTCTATCAGGCGCGACAATTCGAAGCCGCGCTCGACCGACTCGTCGTAGACAAAATGCAGTTGCGGTATGGAATGGAGCTTGATCCGGCGCGCAATCTGAGTGCGCAGAAATCCCCCGGCCTGCTTCAGACCCGCTTCGGTCTCGGCACGCTGCGCGGCATCGCCCATCAGGGTGTAAAACACTTTGGCGTGGGAATAATCGGCCGTCACTTCGACGCCGGTCAGCGTGATCATAGCCACGCGCGGGTCTTTCAGTTCGGTGCGTATGATCTCGGCCAACTCGCGCTGGATCTGGTCGGCGACGCGCAGACTGCGGGCAGGGCCTTTAGGCATAGTGCAACCTCATGCGCTGGTGGGGCGGCACCGGAGCGCCGACGCGCGTAAGGCGGGACCCAGTCCCGCCCTACAGCGTCCTCGCGACTTCCAGCACCTCGTACGCTTCGACCTGATCGCCTTCCTTGATGTCGTTGAAATTCTTCAGCGACAGACCACACTCGAACCCGGCCTTCACTTCGCGCACGTCGTCCTTGAAGCGTTTGAGGGTATCGAGCTCGCCGTCGAACAGCACCACGTGGTCGCGCAGCAGGCGCACGCGCGCACCGCGCTTGATCAGGCCTTCCAGCACCATGCAGCCGGCGACAGTGCCGACCTTGGATATCTTGTAGATCTGGCGAATCTCCACCAAACCGAGAATATTTTCCTTTTTCTCCGGCGCGAGCATGCCGGAAAGCGCTGCTTTGACCTCGTCCACCGCGTCGTAGATGATGTTGTAGTAGCGGATGTCAACGCCCTGCGACTCGGCCAGCCTTCTGGCGGCGACGTCGGCGCGTGTGTTAAATCCGATGACCACCGACTTGGACGCGAGCGCAAGGTTGATATCGGACTCGGTAATGGCGCCGACCCCGCTATGCACAACGCTCACCTTGACCTCTTCGTTGGACAGGCGCGACAGCGCGTGCGCCAGTGCCTCGCGCGAGCCCTGCACGTCGGCTTTGATCAACAGCGCGAGGGTTTTTACGCCGCCCTCGCCCATCTGTTCGAACATGTTTTCAAGCTTTGCCGCCTGCTGTTTTGCCAGCTTGACCTCACGGAACTTGCCCTGGCGGAACAACGCGATTTCGCGCGCCTTGCGCTCGTCGGCCAGCGCCACCGCCTCTTCCCCGGCAAGCGGCACATCGGACAAACCTTGAATCTCCACCGGAATCGACGGCCCTGCCTGCTCCACCGGCTGGCCGGTTTCGTCGAGCATCGCGCGCACGCGGCCGAACACCGAACCTGCCAGCAGCACATCGCCGCGATGCAGGGTGCCCGATTGCACCAGGACTGTCGCGACCGGACCCTTGCCCTTGTCCAAGCGCGCTTCGATTACCAGGCCTTTGGCCGGCGCCTCCACCGGCGCTTTCAGCTCCAATACCTCGGCCTGCAGCAGCACCTGCTCGAGCAGATTGTCTATGCCGGCTCCGGTCTTCGCCGACACAGGCACGAAAGGCGACTCGCCGCCGTATTCCTCGGGCACCACGTTTTGCGCCACCAACTCCTGCTTGACGCGCTCCAGATTGGCATCGGGCTTGTCGATCTTATTGATCGCCACCACCAGCGGCACATTGGCCGCCCTGGCGTGCGCAATCGCCTCTATCGTTTGCGGCATTACGCCGTCATCGGCCGCGACTACCAATATAACAATATCGGTAGCCTTGGCGCCGCGCGCGCGCATCGCGGTGAAGGCCTCATGGCCGGGAGTGTCCAGAAACGTCACCATCCCGCGCGGCGTCTGCACGTGATACGCGCCGATGTGCTGGGTAATGCCGCCGGCTTCGCCCGAGGCGACGCGCGTGCGGCGGATATAGTCGAGCAGCGAGGTCTTGCCGTGATCGACGTGGCCCATCACCGTCACAACCGGCGCGCGCGCATACAGTTCGTGCGCGGTCTCGTGTGCCTGTGGCTGCTCGGTAAGGAAGGTGTCGGGTTCGTCCAGTCGCGCCGCTTTGGCGATGTGTCCCATGTCCTCGACTACGATCATGGCGGTTTCCTGGTCCAGCACCTGGTTGATGGTGACCATGCTGCCCAGTTTCATCAGGGTCTTTATGACCGCGGCCGCCTTAATCGACATCTTGTGCGCGAGATCGGCGACGGAGATGGTCTCCGGGACCATGATTTCACGCACCACCGGCTCGGTCGGCGCCGCAAAAGCCTGCACCGACTCGACCGCGGCCGTCGGCTTGTGACGCGCCCCCTTGGGCGTGTGCCAGCCCGACGCGCCGCCCACGTCGCCGCGGGTCTTGATCGTGCGCCGCTTGGCGGCTTCGTCCTTCCAGATAGTCGTCGTTTTCTTCTTTGGCGCCTTCTTGTCACCCTTGGCGGCTTCATCGACCTTGGGCTTGTGCAGGGTGCCCTCTTTCGCCGGCGCCGGCTCGGCGCCGGGTTTGGCCAGCACCTCCTGCGCCCGTTTCTCCTCGGCTTCGCGTGCTTCGGCGAGTTTCTTTTCGCGCTCCTGCTTCTCGCGCAACTCCTCCGACTGCCGCGCCATCAGTTCGGCTTGGCGTTTTTGCTCCTGTTCGCGCAACTCGAGTTGCTGCGCGTCCACTGCCGGCGGCCGCGCGGGCGCGGTCGGCGCCTGCTTCTCCTCGGCCATCTGGACTTCCGGCGGCGCCTCGGGGGCAGCATCGCGTTTGACGAACACGCGCTTTTTCTTGACCTCGACCTGGATGGTGCGCGACTTGCCGGTCGAATCCGATTTTTTGATCTCGGACGTCTGCTTGCGCGTAAGCGTGATCTTGCTCTTCGCCTCGGTGGCGCCGTGCGCTTTGCGCAGGTACTCGAGCAGCCTGGTCTTGTCCTGCTCGCTCAGCGTGTCCTCGGCCTGCTGCTTGTGCACGCCAGCGGCCTTGAGTTGCTCGAGCAGCACCGAAGGCTGGACTTTAAGCTCCCCGGCAAATTGTGTAACGCTGGTCTGCGCCATACCGGTCCCCTACTTCCCTTCCTCTTCCACGAACCAATGCTCGCGCGCCTTCATGATCAGCGCCTTGGCGCGCTCGGCATCCATGGCGCAGATCTCGGTCACCTCGTCCGTAGCCAGGTCCGCCAAATCGTCGCGCGTCCTGACGCCGGCTTCAGCGAGTTTGGCCGCGATATGGCTGTCCATGCCTTCCAGACCCAGCAAATCCGGGTCCACGCCCTCGACTTTCTCCTCGCTCGCTATTTCCTGCACCAGCAGGGCGTTGCGCGCGCGGCTCCTGAGTTCGTTTACCGTGTTTTCGTCGAAAGACTCTATTTCCAGCATTTCGTTGATCGGTACGTAGGCGACTTCTTCCAACGAAGAGAAGCCTTCCTGGACCAGTATGTCCGCCACCTCTTCGTCGACGTCTAGTTTTTCTATGAATACGGAGCGGATGCCGGCGCTTTCTTCCTGGTGCTTCTTCGCCGATTCCTCTTCGCTCATCAGGTTGATAGTCCAGCCGGTGAGTTCCGAGGCAAGGCGTACATTCTGCCCGCTCCTGCCGATGGCGATGGCCAGATTGGCCTCGTCCACCACCACGTCCATGCCGTGCTTCTCTTCGTCGACCAGGATGCTGGAAACATCGGCAGGGGCCAGTGCGCCGATGACAAATTGCGCCGGATCGGCTGACCACAGAACGATGTCGACACGTTCGCCGCCGAGTTCGCCCGTCACTGCCTGTACGCGCGAGCCGCGCATGCCGACGCAGGTGCCGATGGGATCGATGCGTTTGTCGTTGGTAAACACCGCAATCTTGGCGCGCACCCCGGGGTCGCGCGCCGCGGACTTGATCTCGAGCAGATTCTCCTCGATTTCAGGCACTTCCAGACGAAACAATTCGATTATGAATTCCGGCGCCGTGCGCGACAGCACCAATTGCGGGCCGCGTACGTTGCGGTCTATGCGCAGCAGCAGGGCGCGCACGCGGTCCCCCACGCGCAGATTCTCTTTCGGAATCATCTGGTCGCGCGGCAGCACGGCTTCGATACGGCCGGACTCGATGATGGCATTGCCGCGCTCGATGCGCTTCACCGTGCCGGTCACCAATTTTTCACCGCGGCCGAGGAAGTCCTGCAGGATCTGCTCGCGTTCGGCATCGCGAATCTTCTGCAGGATCACCTGCTTCGCCGCCTGGGCGCCGATGCGGCCGAATTCGATCGGCTCCAGCGGTTCCTCGATAAACTCATCGAGTTGAATATCGGCATGCTGCTTGAGCGCCTCCGTCAGCGGGATCTGCTGTGCCGGGTTCTCCACCGCCTCATCGGCCACGACCTGCCAGCGGCGGAAAGATTCGAACTCGCCGGTTTCGCGGTCGACCGCCACGCGCACGTCCGCGTCATCGCTGAAGCGCTTCTTGGTAGCCGAGGCGAGCGCCATTTCCAGCGCGACAAAGACCACGTCTTTATTGACGTTCTTTTCGCGCGACAAGGCGTCGACCAGCAGCAGAATCTCACGGCTCATTTACTGCACCTCCAACTTCAAAATTCAACCTTGGGCACCAGGCGCGCCTTGTCGATATTGGCCAGTTCGATGCTCACCATGCCGCCCTCGACTTCCAGCTGCAACTTGCCCTGCTCCACTGCACGCATCACCCCGGTGAAATTGCGCCGGCCGGCTACCGGCACCCTTAGCGTCAACCGCGCCTGCTCTCCGGAAAAGCGAGCAAAATCCGCCTCTTTCTTCAACGGCCGGTCTAGCCCCGGGGAGGACACTTCCAGCCTGTCGTAATCGAAATTCTCGACCTCCAGCACCCGCCCCAACTGGTTGCTGACCCGGGCGCAATCATCCACCGTAATCCCGCCTGCAGAAGCGCCCTGCGGTCCGTTTCCCGGCCTGTCGATGAAAACCCGCAGCAACCTGCCCCGATTGGACAGCTCGACGTTGACGAGCTCATAACCAAGCCCACTCACCGTTCTTTCCAGCAAACCTTGCAGTTCCATAGCCACAAATAAAAAATGGGCTGACCGCCCATCCCGCTGACCGCATCCTACAGTTTTGAAATTGTAGCAGAAAAATGCGCCCTGAACAATCCGTTTTGTCCTTGGCGATGCGATGCTTGGAGAAAGAAGCTTAAGCTTGTTCTATCGCCAATCAGCGCCGCTGGCGCGTACGTCCCGAGTTTGAACGCGCAGGCCGCGGCGCACGCCCGGCCGGCGTTTCGGCCGCGGCCGGCGGCTGCAGCTCCAGCGCCGCGAACAGGCGCGAGATTTCGCCTTCGTCGAGTTCGCACATCTGGCCGCGCTTAAGGTGCGACGGCAGGGCAATCGGACCGAAACGCACCCGCATCAACCGGCTGACGGTCAGGTGCAGGGCTTCGAACAGGCGCCGCACCTCGCGGTTGCGCCCTTCCGAGAGCACCACGTTGTACCAGTGGTTGCTGCCCTGCCCGCCCGCGTCCTCAATTCTGTCCACCTGCGCCGGGCCGTCATCGAGCTGCACCCCGGTACGCAGATCCTGCATCTGTTCCGCCGTCAACTCCCCGAGCACGCGCACCGCGTATTCGCGCTCGATCCGGTGACGCGGATGCATCAGGCGGTTGGCGAGTTCGCCCCAGGTGGTGAATACCAACAGGCCGCTGGTGTTGAAGTCCAGACGCCCGACGGCGACCCATTTGGCGCCGCGCAAGCGCGGCAGTTTGTCGAAGACCTCGGGACGGCCTTCCGGGTCGTCGCGGCTGACGATTTCGCCGGTGGGCTTGTGATAAAGGAGTACGCGCGCCGCCGCGCCGTGGCGCAGGCGCACCATGCGGCCGTCGACCTGTACCCGGTCGTCCGCGCTTACGCGCGTCCCGACCACTGCAGGTTCGCCGTTGACGCTGACCCGACCGGCAGCTATCCATTGCTCCATCTCCCGGCGCGAGCCGAGGCCGGCGCCAGCGAGCACCTTGTGCAGCTTTTCGGAAACCGCAGGCGCGCTAGTCGGCTGCGGCGGCCGGCGCGGCAGTCTCTGCGGCTGCGCTCGCCTGGCCGCTGGGCGATGTCTGGTGGGCAAGGTCGAGAGTGTTGCTTATCTGTTCAAGCGGTGGCAATTCCTGCAAGGAGCGCAGGCCCAGGTCGTCGAGAAAATTCTTGGTTGTCGCATATAGCGCCGGCCGGCCCGGAACATCGCGATAGCCTACTGTGTCGATCCAGCCGCGCGCCTCCAGGCTCTTGATTACGTTGCTGGACACGGTCACGCCGCGAATGTCCTCGATGTCGCCGCGCGTCACCGGCTGCCGATACGCAATGATGGCTAGCGTCTCCATCACCGCACGCGAATAGCGCGGCGGCTTGTCGTGCGACAGCCGCTCCAGATACGGCTGAAACTCGGGCCGCGTTTGAAAACGCCAGCCGCTCGCCAGGTTTACCAGCTCCACGCCCCGGCCCTGCCAGGCTTCGCGCAGTTCGTCGAGCAGGCGCCGCAGCGTGTCGGTGCCGATGTCCTCATCAAACAGGCGCCTCAGTTCGGCGAGCGTGAGCGGTTCCTGCGCTGCAAGCAGAGCAGTCTCGAGCACGGTCTTGGCTTCATTCGGATTCAGCATGGGCCAGCTTCACGTAGATCGGAGCATAGGGCTCCGACTGGGACACTTCGATCAGACTCTCACGCACCAGTTCGAGCACCGCGAGAAAACTTACCACGACAACCGCCACCCCTTTTCCGACTTCGAACAAGGACGTGAAATCGGCGAACTGGCCGCTTTGCAAGCGGCGCAGGATGACGGACATGAATTCACGCACCGACAACTCCTCGCGCGTGACTCTATGGTGTTGGGTCATGCGCGCATGCATCAGCAGCGTCTGCCACGCGGCGATCAGATCCTGGGTGCGCACCTGCGGCAGACGTTGCACCGCGGCCTGTTCGATCCACACCTCAACAGTGAGGAAATCGCGCCCCAGCACGGGAAGCGCATCGAGCTTGTGCGCCGCAAGCTTCATGTTCTCATATTCCATCAGCCGTCGCACCAGTTCGGCGCGCGGATCCTCTTCCTCTTCGCGCAGGGCGCGCGGACGCGGCAGCAGCATTCTCGACTTGATTTCCATCAGCAGCGCCGCCATCAACAGATATTCGGCGGCGAGTTCCAGGTTGCGCCGGCGCATCAGCTCGACGTACTCCAGATACTGCTCGGTGAGCCGCGCCATCGGAATATCGAGAATGTCGATGTTGGCCTTGCGGATCAGATAAAGCAGAAGATCAAGCGGCCCTTCGAATGTGTCGAGAAACACCTCGAGCGCGTCCGGCGGGATGTACAGGTCCGCCGGCATTTCGAGCAAGGCTTCGCCGCGCACCATCGCAACGTGCGCGCCATGCGCTTCGGCCGCGGACGCCGGAAGGTCCGGGGCGATCGCGGCCGGATCAATCGGTGCGTCGTTGGCTGCGGCAGCTTCGATCACGAGTAGTTCAACCCCATCGCTTCGCGTACGTCGCGCATGGTCTCGGCCGCGAACGCGCGCGCTTTTTCGCAGCCGTCGGCGATGATGCTCCTGACCAGGGTCGGATCGTCCAGGTAACGCTGTGCGCGCTCCCGCATCGGCGCCTGTTCAGCCAGTATCGATTGAATCAGCGGCTGTTTGCACTCGAGGCAGCCGATTCCGGCGCTCTTGCACCCTTGCTGTACCCAGGCGCGCGTACTGTCGTCCGAATAGACCAAATGGAGCTGCCACACGGGGCATTTTTCGGGGTCGCCCGGGTCGCTGCGCTTTACCCGGGCCGGGTCGGTGGGCATGGTACGCAACTTTTTCGTCACCGTGGCGGCGTCCTCGCGCAAAGTGATGGTGTTGTTGTAGGACTTGGACATCTTCTGTCCATCCAGGCCAGGCAGCTTGGAGGATTCGGTCAGCAAGGCCTGCGGTTCGGCCAGGATCATGCGTCCTCCTCCCTCAAGGTAGCCGAACAAACGCTCCCTGTCGCCCATCGACAGACTCTGCTGCTCGTTCAGCAGCGCCCGCGCTGCCTGCAGCGCACCTTCGTCGCCCTGCTCCTGATAGCGGGTGCGCAGCTCGTTATACAGCCTGCCCTTCTTGCTGCCGAGCCTCTTCACCGCCGCCTTGGACTTGTCCTCGAATCCCGGCTCGCGCCCGAACAAATGGTTGAAGCGGCGCGCCACCTCGCGCGTCAACTCGACGTGCGGTACCTGGTCCTCGCCCACCGGCACCCAGGCGGCACGGTACATGAGAATGTCGGCGCTTTGCAGCAATGGATAGCCAAGAAATCCGTAGGTCGCGAGATCGCGATCGCCTAGCCGCTCCTGCTGATCCTTGTAGCTCGGAACCCGCTCCAGCCAGCCCAGCGGCGTGATCATGGACAACAGCGTATGCAGTTCCGCATGCTCCGGCACGCGCGACTGTATGAACAGCGTCGCCCGCGCCGGATCGATGCCTGCCGCGAGCCAGTCGATCACCATGTCCCAGACATGCGCTTCGATCACCTCGGGAGTGTCGTAATGCGTCGTCAGCGCGTGCCAGTCGGCAACGAAAAACAAGCACGGGTATTCGCTTTGCAGCCTGACCCAGTTCTTCAGGGCCCCGTGGAAATGCCCCAGGTGCAGGCTCCCGGTGGGGCGCATGCCCGAGACGACGCGTTGCTCGTACATGTAATCTGGTCCTAGATCTGGAAAATGGTTGCAATCAAATGGAACGAAGCGTTCACCATCGGGTTGAGGATCGCTCCCAGCAGATTAGTGAACAGCAGCAGCAGCAGGATCGGGAATCCATACGGCTCCATGCGTGAAAAATTATAAGCCAGGCGGTTGGGCAGGAGGCTCACCGCGATGCGGCCGCCATCGAGCGGCAGAATCGGCAACAGATTGAGCAGCATCAACACCAGGTTTATCGTGATGCCCGCCTGCGCCATCAGGGTGAGCGGCAGGGTAAACGAAGTGTGCGGCGCAACCAGCGCGAACTTGAACGCGAACGCCCACATCAGGGCCATCACCAGGTTGGCGAACGGCCCTGCAGCCGCCACCCACAGCATGTCGCGCTTGGGGTGGCGCAGTCCGGAGAAATCCACCGGCACGGGTTTGGCCCATCCGAACAGTATGCCGCCCGCGCCGAACAGGCTGCTCGCGACCAGGATCAACAACGGCACCAGCACGGTCCCGACCGGGTCGATATGGCGCAGCGGATTGAGGCTCACGCGCCCGAGAACGTAGGCGGTGTTGTCGCCAAAATACCGCGCTACATAACCATGCGCCGCTTCGTGCAAGGTAATCGCGAAGATCACGGGGAGCGCCCAGATGGCGATGGTTTGAACGAGATTAAATTCCATTGGCACGACAGCGTAAAAAACGGCGAGTTTATCAGACTCGGGCCCGGGGCCTGTTCCTAAAACCCGAACGGCTCCAAACTTCCCTTGCCTTGCCGCAGCAGTTCCGGGGCAGTGCCGGTCAGGTCGACCATCGTCGTCGGTTCGATGCCGCAGGACCCGGCATCCAGCACCAGGTCGAGCGCGTGTTCCAGACGCGTGCGAATCTCATCTCCGTCGTTGAGCGGAAGCGCATCGCCGGGGAGACTCAGCGTGGCAGACAGCAGCGGCTCGTCCAGCGCCTGCAACAACGCCTGCGCGACCGCGTGCTCGGGCACGCGCATCCCTATGGTCTTGCGCCGCGGGTGCAGCAGCCGCCGCGGCACTTCCCTGCTTGCGCGCAGAATGAAAGTGTAGCTTCCCGGCGTCAGCTTTCTCAGCAGCCGGTACTGCACATTATCCACCTGCGCGTAGGTCGCGATTTCAGAAAGGTCGCGGCACATCAGCGTCAGATGGTGTTTGTCGTCGATATTGCGAATAGTGCGCAGCCGCTGCATCGCCTCCTTGTCGCCGATCTGGCAACCGATGGCATAGCAGGAATCCGTAGGATAGGCGATGACCCCGCCCGCGCGAATGATAGCGGCCGCCCGGGCGATCAGGCGCGGCTGCGGGTGGGTGGGATGGACGGCGAAATACTGCGACATTTGAAACCTGGTGAAAAGACAATGGAGAAGCAGTTGGGACCCGGTTTGCTCCTCACCAATCGTGCCAGACCGGCTTGAGATCGGCGCTCAGCTTGGGCAGCATGCCCAGGTCCACGCGCGATTCGCCGGGCCCGTGAAAATCGGAGCCGCGCGAGGCGAGCAAGCCGAATTCCTTGGCCAGGATCGCGTACTCGAGGAATTGCTCGGCCGTGTGGCTGCTGGTGACGACCTCGATGCCGGCGCCGCCGCCATCCTTGAATTCACCCAGGAATTTGCGCATCTCGGTGCGCGTGAGCTTGTAGCGCCCGGGATGCGCGACCACCGCGACGCCGGCACCCGCCTTGATGTACGCAAGCGCCTCTTCCAAACTCGCCCACTGGTGCGGCACGTAACCGGGCTTGCCGCTGACCAGATAATGCTGGAACGCGCTTTTCACATCCTTTACGTAGCGCTTTTCCGCCAGAAAGCGTGCAAAATGCGTCCGACCAATGAGCTTGGGATTGTCTACGTAGGCGTAAGCGCCCTCCAGACTGCCCGGAATCCCCGCGCGCGCCAAGTCCTGTGCCATGCGCTTCGCGCGCTCGGTGCGGCCTTCGCGATTCGCCTGCAAACCTTGCCGCAATTGCGCATTGCCCGGGTCGATGTTGAGACCGACGATGTGAATCGTGATCCCGCCCCAGCTGATCGACACTTCGACGCCATCGATGAACCGCAATCCCGATTCGGTCGCCTGTGCGCGTGCTTCGGCGAGGCCGGAAACCTCATCGTGGTCGGTGAGCGCCAGAACGCCGACGCCGTTGCCGGCGGCGCGCCGCACCAACTCGGCCGGCGCGAGCAAGCCGTCGGACGCAGTGGAGTGGCAATGCAGGTCATAATTGGGCGCGGATTGCATTCAACCGCAATTTTAACATGCCCCCTGTACCCGCCGGAGCTCAAGTCCGGCGCAGGAACGCTTCCATCAGTTCGGCCAGCCGCTCCGGCTGGTCATGATGCAGCATGTGCCCGGCCCCGGCTATGGTGTGCGCGCTCAGGCTGCGGAAGCAGGCCTTGCGCGCTTCGATATCTCCGGCGTCGATGCGCATGCGCTCCATCGTTCCGGATTCTGCGCCGTCCATCCACAGCACCGGCGCGGCGACATTGCGCCAGCAAGCCATGGCCTCCTCCAGTTGGTAGGCGACCGGGTTGATCAGCTTGTGCGCCGGATCGCTTCTGAGTTCGACGCGCCCCGTGCCGTTCTGCCTGCCCCAGTGCCGCGCCAGATACTGCGCGCGTTCCTCGGGCAGGCGCGGATTGCCGGCGCGCATGCGCGCGGCCAATTCGTCGAAACCCGCGTAGTCGCGAAAACCAGGCTTGTCGTCGAGTTGCGCCAGCCACTTGGCGTAACGCGCCGGCGCCTTGGCTGGCTCGCTGCCGCGCATGCCGAATCCCTCCAGATTGACCAGGCGCGCCACGCGCTCGGGGCGCACCCCTGCGTACATGCTGGCGATATTGCCGCCCATGCTGTGGCCGATCAGCGTGACCGGCCGCTCCGGCTCGAAATGCGCCAGCAATCGGTCCAGGTCACCCATGTAATCGGGGAACCAGTAGCAGTCGGCCGGTCCCCAGTCGGACAGGCCGTAGCCGCGCCAGTCCGGCGCGATCACCTGCCAGTCGCCCTGTAACGCATCCACCAGAAACTGGAACGATGCCGACACATCCATCCAGCCGTGCAGCATGAACAGCTTCGGCCGGTCCGCTTCGCCCCAGACGCGGCAGTGGTAGCGCAGGCCGCGGACGTCGAGATAAATGGAACTGCTGGTTTTCATTTTCGGCCGCCATGATAGCAGGTGGCGCCATCTGTTATGATTTCGGCGGCTGTCAACAAGGAAACGCTATGTCTGTTTATTCCCTCGGCGAACGCAGGGTGCAGGTGCAGGGCGCGGACTGGTACATCGCGGACAGCGCCAGCGTCATCGGCTCGGTGCTGATCGAGGACAGGGCCAGCATTTGGTTCAACGTCGTCGTGCGCGGCGACAACGACCTGATCACCATCGGCGAAGGCAGCAATGTGCAGGACGGCTCGACGCTGCATACCGACGCGGGCGTCAAACTCACCCTGGGCCGCAATGTGTCCATCGGCCACCTGGTCATGCTGCACGGCTGCAGCATCGGCGAGGGCAGCCTGATCGGCATCAGCAGCGTCATTCTCAACCATGCGGTAATCGGCAAACACAGCCTGATCGGCGCCGGCTCGCTCGTTCCGGAAGGCAAGACGATACCGGACGGCGTGCTCGCGCTGGGCACGCCCGCAAAGGTCGTGCGCGACCTGTCCCAGGCAGAAATCGATAATCTGCAAAATATCGCCGACGGCTACATGCGCCGGGCGAAGCTCTACCGGCAACAGCTGCAGCCGCAGCCGCTCTGATCGGCCGCGGCGCCCGTTATTGGCGCAGCTGTCGAGCGCCGGCAGATAGCCGCGGACGATCTTTACTTCGGCGCCATGCGTATTGCGCCATCGAGCCTGATTACGTCGCCGTTCAGCATTTCGTTCTCGATGATATGGCGCGCCAGCGCGGCATACTCGGCGGGACGCCCCAGGCGCGGGGGAAACGGCACCATCCTGCCGAGCGCCTCCTGCGTTTCCTTGGGCATGTTCAGCAGCATCGGCGTTTCGAAAATACCCGGCGCGATGGTCACCACGCGTATGCCAGAGCGCGACAGGTCGCGCGCGATCGGCAGCGTCATGCCCACGATCCCGCCCTTGGATGCGGAATAGGCGGCCTGGCCGATCTGGCCGTCGAACGCCGCCACCGAGGCGGTGTTGATGATCACGCCGCGTTCGCCCCCGGCGTTGGGTTGCCCCTTGCTCATCGCATCGGCCGCGAGGCGGATCATGTTGAACGTGCCGATCAGGTTGATGCCGATGACGCGGCTGAAGCTGGCGAGCGCATGCGGCCCCTCCTTGCCCACGGTCTTTTCGCCGATGGCGATGCCGGCGCAGTTGACGAGGCCCTGCAAACCGCCGAATTCCTTCAGTGCCAGCGCCACCGCCGCCTTGCCGTCGGCTTCCGCAGTGACGTCGGTCTTGATGAACCGCGCGCGGCCCAGTTCCTTTGCGAGCGCATTGCCGGCATCGGCATTGACGTCGGCGATGACGACGTTGGCGCCGGCTTCTGCCATGGTGCGCGCGGTGGCGGCGCCCAAACCGGACGCGCCGCCCGTGACAATAAACGTGCTGTTCTTGAGTTCCATGTGAGCCTTTCTGGGTTACGAAGAAAATCGGATTGCGAATGCTCGCATTATCCCGCGATTCGACGCGCCGGTCCAAATGCCGTCGCCAGCGGCGCTGCGCCACGGCAAGGTAAAAGCGGGAATTCCTATGTTTTCCTATGTTAACTGGACGGCCGGTCAGGTAAGATTGCGCTTCTTTTCGCTCCGCAGCCTGACCCATGCTCGATTTCGGCTTTCTCTTTCCCGATCTGTATTCGCGCGCCGGACTGGCGCGGCTCGATGCAGCGTTCCTGCACTACCTGGACCAGGGCGATGCGGCCCTGGCCGCGCGGCTAGTTGCGGCGCGCGCCCAGCCCGATGCGCCGCCGAAGAAGGCGGAATCCGAGTTGCTGATCGCCCTCGCCGCGCATCTGGAGGACTTTGTCGCCGCGCTGTTCGGCATCTCGACCGAGGTTCAGGCGCTGTCGGCGCGCCATGCGGAACTCGCGCCGCTGTACACGATAAAGCGCCTGTTCGTGCAGCGCCGCGCGATGCACAAGATCACGGCTGATGAAGCGGCGGCTCTGGACGGCGCCGCGCTCGAGGCCCGGCTGGCGTCCTGGTTCGGCCAACCGTTCTCGGAGCTGGTATTCGCGTGCGAAGTGAGCGCATGGCTCAAAGACGAAGCGCAGCATGGCGAACGCATCGAAACCGCGCTGCAATACGCCGCCTGGGCCAGCCAGAGCGCGGCTGGAAAAAAGAAACACCGCGACGGGGTGCTGTTCAAGGCACCGTCCAAGCTCGATTTCCTGCACCTGGTCCCGGCGCATACCGACACCGCCGCCGGCTACACGGTGCATACCCTCGAGCACGCGCATCTGCGCCGCCGCGAAGGATTCGCGCTGACCGACAGCGGCACCGATCTCAACGGCGCGCTCGATCAGACCAATTACTGCATCTGGTGTCACGAGCAGGGCAAGGATTCCTGCTCCACCGGATTGCGCGAGAAAACCGCCGCGAAGAAGGAAGCGGGCGTGGCCGGTGAGCGCGCAGCGCCCGCGTTCAAGAAGAACAGTTTCGGCGTGACTCAGGCCGGTTGCCCGCTCGAAGAAAAAATTTCCGAGTTTCACAAAGTCAAGACAGAAGGGCATGCGATCGGCGCGCTGGCCATCATCTGCGTTGACAACCCTCTGGTAGCGGCGACTGGCCATCGCATCTGCAACGACTGCATGAAATCCTGCATCTACCAGAAGCAGGAACCGGTCAATATTCCCCAGGCTGAGACGCGCACGCTGAAGGACGTACTCGAACTGCCCTACGGCTTCGAGATCTACAGCCTGCTCACGCGCTGGAATCCGCTCGACCTGCGCCGCCCCTTCCCCAGACCGGCAAGCGGCAAACGTGTGCTCATCGCCGGCATGGGACCGGCAGGCTTCGGCCTCGCCCACCATCTGATGAACGACGGCCACACGGTGGTCGGCATCGACGGCCTCAAGATCGAGCCGCTGCCGCCCGATCTGTGCGGCGTCGGCGCCACCGGCGAGCGCGTGCCGTTTCGCCCGATACGCGAAGTCCGCGAAATCTACGAGGGGCTTTCAGAAAGGATCATGGCGGGGTTCGGCGGCGTCGCCGAATACGGCATTACCGTGCGCTGGGACAAGAATTTCCTCAAAATCATCCGCCTGTTGCTCGAACGCCGCGCCGAGTTCGCGCTGTTCGGCGGTGTGCGCTTCGGCGGCACGCTGACCGTGGAGGATGTGGCCGAACTCGGCTTCGACCATCTGGCGCTGTGCATGGGCGCGGGCAAGCCTACCGTGCTCGACATCCCGCACGGCCTCGCGCGCGGCGTGCGCGCAGCCTCCGATTTCCTCATGGCGCTGCAGCTTACCGGCGCGGCCAAGGACGATTCGATCGCCAACATGCAGTTGCGCCTGCCGGTGGTGGTGATAGGCGGCGGCCTGACGGCGGTCGACACGGCCACCGAGTCCCTCGCCTATTACCTGGTGCAAGTGGAAAAGTTCCTGGTGCGATTCGAGATTCTTACCGGCGAGATCGGCGAGGATGCGGTGCGCGACAAATGGGACGACCAGGAGCGCGAAATTGCCGAGGAGTTTCTCGCCCATGCCCGCGCCATTCGCGACGAGCGCACGCGCGCCGCGCACGAGCAGCGCGCACCGCGCCTGATCGAACTGCTGCAGCACTGGGGCGGTGTCACCATCGCCTACCGCCGGCGCATGATCGACAGCCCCTCATACACGCTCAACCACGAAGAGGTGGAAAAAGCGCTCGAGGAAGGCATCTTCTTCGCCGAATGCCTGGCGCCGCTGGCGGTGGACGTGGACAACTACGGCGCGGTCAAGGGCATGCGCTTTTCCTTGCAGCGCATCGGCACAGACGGCAAGTGGATGGCCGGCGAAGAGCACTGGCTGCCGGCGCACACTGTTTTCGTCGCCGCTGGGACGCAACCGAACACGGTGCTCGCGCGCGAGCACCCCGGTCATTTTCGGCTCGACGGGAAATACTTCCAGGCCTGCGACGAAGCCGGCTCGCCCGCAAAACCCGAATTCTCGCTGTCCAAACCGGCGCATATCGATGTACTGCTGGCGCGTCTCGCCGACGGGCGTTTCATCAGCTTTTTCGGCGACCTGCACCCGTCCTATTTCGGCAATGTGGTCAAGGCCATGGGCTCGGCCAAGCAGGGCTACCCGGTGGTGTCCCGTGTGCTGGCGCAGCATCCCCCGCGCTCTGCGCTCGCCACTGAAGATTTCTTCGCTGCGCTGCGGCGGGACCTGCGCGCGAACGTGCACCGCGTGCAACGGCTCACGCCGACCATCGTCGAGGTGGTGATCAAAGCGCCCATGGCCGCGCGAAAATTTCATCCCGGCCAGTTTTACCGCCTGCAGAATTTCGAAACCCTCGCTCCCGTAGTGGGCACGGGCAAGGAGCGCACGCGGCTGCAGATGGAAGGGCTGGCGTTGACCGGCGCCTGGGTCGACGCGGATGCGGGACTGGTATCGACCATCGTGCTGGAGATGGGCGGATCGAGCGACCTGTGCGCTCTGCTCAAGCCCGGCGAACCGGTCGTTCTGATGGGCCCGACCGGCACGCCCACCCACATCGTCGCGAACGAGACTGTCATCCTCGCCGGAGGCGGCTTGGGCAATGCCGTATTGTTCTCCATCGGCCAGGCCTTGCGCGCGGCCGGCTCGAAAGTGCTCTATTTCGCCGGCTACAAGAAGGTAATCGACCGCTACAAGGTCGCCGACATCGAAGCCGCCGCGGACGTCGTCATCTGGTGCTGCGACGAGGAACCCGGATTCGAACTCGCCAACATGCGAGCCCGGCCGCAGGACCGCAGCTTCGTCGGCAATATCGTCCAGGCCATGGACGCCTATGCCGAAGGCCGCCTGGGACCTCCGCCGATACGCATGGACGACGCCGACCGCATCATCGCCATCGGCTCCGATCGCATGATGGCGGCGCTGGGCCGCGCCCGCCACGATGTGCTCAAGCCCCATCTCAAGCCGCATCACTTCGCCATCGGGTCGATCAACTCGCCGATGCAATGCATGATGAAGGAAATCTGCGCGCAGTGCCTGCAGCCGCAGTTGGATCCGCACACGGGCAAGACCAGCTATGTATTCTCGTGCTTCAACCAGGACCAGGAGCTGGATCGGGTCGATTTCGGCGCGCTGTCAGAACGATTGAGGCAGAACTCGCTGCAGGAGAAACTGACGGCGCAGTGGATAGTCCGCTGCCTGAAGCAGCTCGCCTCGTCTGCAGTTTGACCCTAGTGGTCCTCGATCCGCGGCCCCTGCTCTTCGGCCGGTTCACCGGTTTCCGGATCGACCCAATCGGCGATGCCGATCTCGGACTCGGCCTGCTCCAGGCTCTCACCCGGCTCGTAGTCCGAGTCCGCGCTGTACTGCATGTCTTCGGCCGCTTCGACCAGAGTCGGGAACGGGCCGAACTCCTCGTCGCTATCCTTGGATTGCCAATAAAAGCCATCGGGGCGCTCGACGATCCGCGCTCTGTCGAACTGGGGAGGCGTTTCCGGTATCACTTTTTTCATAGCAGGCGTCGTCAGTTGCATCCACAGTGGAAAAACAGCAAACGCGTGACTGGCACGCACCAAGACCGCGACCGGATTATACGTCCTTGCGATCCGCCCGCACGGTCGGCTTCAATCATACCCCCGCAAAGGTTCGCGCGCCATGCCGCGACCGATGCCATTTCCCGTTCCGGTGACCGATCCCGATTTTCCGACCATCGCATTGCTGTGCTCACGTCTCCTTGCGCAAAGCGTATTGGTGGGATACTACCGCGGTTGCGCACTGGCATCGGAGGCGGTTTGACACATGTCAATACCCCGCGGGAGCGCCTACGATAGCTTGCAGATAGCAAGGAGTTCCGGGATCGACCAAGGCGCTTCGCGCCTGGGCATGGCTCCCCGGTACGGCGGAGATGATGACAGCCAGACAGGATCCAGCAGCTGAAGCAGGAGCGACCATAGGGCCTGGAAATACGCCGCAGGAACTACGTTGCGCCGGAGCGTGGGTACTGCGCGAGATCGCGCAGCTGGAACCCGCGCTGGCGCGGCTCTCGCGCTCCGGCGATCAGGAACTCACGCTGGAAGCTTCGGCGGTGACCACGATGGACACCTCCGGTGCCTGGCTGCTGCATCGTACCCTGCAGGCCCTGAAGCAGGACGGGCGCAGCGTGCAGCTGCGTGGCTTGCGCCCGGAATTCCAGGCCTTGCTGCAATTGATCGCTTCGCACAAAATCGTAACGGAATCCGCGCCAGCGCCCGGCCCGCTCGCGCGCATAGGCCGCCAGGCCTGGACCAGCCTCGGCAACACCTTCGGCATGCTCGCGTTTCTCGGCGAAAACGCCGTCGTGCTCCTGCGCTCGGTCACGCGGCTACACCGCATCCGCTGGCGCGCGATCGCCTACAGCCTGCAGAAGACCGGATTCGAAGCGCTGCCGATCACCGGCCTGCTCTCTTTCCTGATGGGCATCGTGATCGCATATCAGGGGGCGGAGCAGTTGCGCCAATTCGGCGCCAATATCTACGTCGCCGACCTGGTGGGCCTGTCCATGGTGCGTGAACTCTCGCCCATGCTCACCGCCATTATCGTCGCGGGGCGATCCGGGTCGGCGTATGCGGCGCAGATCGGCACCATGAAAGTGACCGAAGAGATCGATGCGCTGCGCACGATCGGCGTGGGGCCGCTGGAATTGCTGGTCCTGCCCAAGGTGCTGGCCCTGCTGATCGCGCTGCCGCTGTTGACTGTCTATACCGATGTGATGGGCGTATTGGGCGGGATGATCATGGCTCACGTGCAGCTCGACGTCAGTTACAGCGCCTTCCTCGACCGCCTGGACCAGGCGATCAGCCTGAAATCGTATCTGGTCGGCGTGGGCAAGGCGCCGGTATTCGCGGTGATCATCGCGCTGGTAGGCTGTTATCAGGGATTTCAGGTCGGCGGCAGCGCCGAAAGCGTCGGCCGGCAGACCACGCTCAGCGTAGTGCAGTCCGTTTTCCTCGTGATCGTGACCGATGCGCTGTTTTCCATCGTCTTCAGCTGGTTCAACTTATGACCGGCGCAACTGTTTCCGCACAGAACGAAGACCTCGTGATTGATATCCGCGGCCTGAACACGCGTTTTGGCAGGTCCGTGGTGCACGAAAACGTAAATCTGTCGGTACGGCGCGGCGAAATCTTCGCCTTGGTTGGCGCCAGCGGCTGCGGCAAGTCGACCCTGGTGCGCGAAATGCTGGTGTTGCAGAGGCCGATATCCGGCTCGATACGCGTGTTCGGCCGCGAAGTGATTGGACTGAGCGACGAGGAAGCGCTGCCGCTGCGCCGCCGTTGGGGTGTCATGTTCGAGCGCGGCGCGCTGTTCGGCGCGCTGACGGTGGCTGAAAACGTGGGCATGGTGCTGCGCGAACACACGCAGCTGAGGGCAGGTTTGATAGAGGAGATCGCCGCGCTCAAGATCGCCCTGACCGGATTGCCGGCGGATGCGGGCGCAAAGTATCCGAGCGAGCTCTCCGGCGGCATGCGCAAACGCGCTGCGCTGGCGCGCGCCATCGCGCTGGACCCGGAGCTGCTGCTGCTCGACGAGCCTACCGCCGGACTCGATCCATTGAGCGCCAGCGGCATCGACGAGTTGGTGCGCCAGATGCGCGATGCGCTCGGTCTGACCATCATGCTGGTCACCCACGATCTCGACCTGCTGTGGCGGGCGGCGGACCGCGTGGCAGTGCTGGGCGATGGGCATATTCTCGGAACCGGTACCATGAACGAACTCTCCGGCTCCACGAACCCGCTGATACGCGAGTATTTTTACGGACCGCGCGGCAGGGCGGCGCGCGAGCAAGCATGGAAGAAAAAGTAAATTTCGCCATAGTCGGCGTGTTCGTGCTCAGCCTCGGCGCCGCGCTGATCGCCGGCGTGCTGTGGCTCTCGAGCGGCGGCGCCTATCGCAAGACCTACGACACCTATCAGACCTACATGAACGAATCGGTGTCCGGATTGAGCCGCGACGCGCCGGTCAGGTACCGCGGTGTCGAGGTCGGGCGCGTGCGCAGGATGGCTTTGGTGCCGGCGCACGCCGAGCAGGTGCAGCTGACGCTGGACATAGAGCACGGCACACCGATAAAGCAGGACACCGTCGCGGCGCTGCGGGTGCAGGGCCTGACCGGCATCGCCTATATCGAGCTCTCTGGAGGCAGCGCCGATTCGCCGATGCTGCACGCGCGCCCGGGCGAGCCCTACCCGGTGATCCGCAGCGGTCCATCTCTAATGCTGCGCCTGGAAAGCGCGGTGAGCACGCTGCTGGACAATCTGAACCGCACCAGCGAAAACCTGAACGCATTGCTGAATGAGGACAACCGGCGCGAGTTCAAGCAGACCCTGGCCGATCTGCAGGTGGTGTCGCGAACGCTGGCGGCGCGTTCCGCCGACATCAATTCCGGCCTCGCCAATGCCGCGCGCACCCTGGACAACACCGCGCGCGTCTCCGCGGAACTGCCGCAACTGGTGGAACGCCTGCAAAAGAGCGCCGACGGATTCGATCGCATGACGAGCGAAATCACCCGCGCGAGCCAGAGCGCGAGCGCGACCCTTAGCGGCGCGAACGCGACGCTGGCCGGCACCCGCGCCGACCTGCGGCAAGCCACCGCCGAGACCTTGCCGCAAGTGCGCCAACTGGTTTCCGAATTGCGCGCGCTCACCGGCTCCCTGCGCCGCTTCAGCGAGCAACTGCAGCAGAATCCGAGCATGTTGCTGTTCGGCAAACCGCCGCCCGAACGCGGGCCGGGCGAATGAAGCGGGGCGAATCCTGACCGGCTGTTGAAAATCGCTTCCCGGATAGCAAAAGCCGGGCCGGCGTTTTGCCTCTCAGAGGGAAGCGCTTTTCAACAGCACTGATTTGGGGGATTTAAGAGGGGACATCGCCCTCTTTTTCAACATCCTGCTAACGCTTGGATGTGGGCGGTGCGTGGACCGGGGTGGTGGAGGTGGCCTGGGGTTTTTCCACGATCTGGAAGAAAATCTCGTCCTGCTTGATCATGCCCAATTCGTAGCGCGCGCGTTCCTCGATCGCGTCGTAGCCCTGCTTCAGATCGCGCACCTCGGCATCCAGTGCGTCGTTGCGCGCGCGCATTTTGGCGTTCGCGTCCTTCTGTGCCGTTACTTGGCGATCCATGTCCCACACGCGCAGCCAACCGCCCTTGCCCAGCCACAGCGGGTACTGCAGCAGTACGATCAGCGTGGCAAGGACGATGGACAGGATGCGCATCAACGCAATTGATAGAAAGCGTCCCTGCCAGGGTAGCCGACCGCGTCGCCCAGGTCTTCCTCGATGCGCAGCAGCTGATTGTATTTGGCGATGCGGTCCGAGCGGCTGAGCGACCCGGTCTTGATCTGCAGCGCATTGGTGCCGACCGCGATGTCGGCGATGGTGGTGTCCTCGGTTTCGCCGGAGCGGTGCGAGATCACCGCCGTGTAACCTGCGCGCTTCGCCATCTCTATCGCCGCGAACGTCTCGGTGAGCGTGCCGATCTGGTTGACCTTAATCAGGACGGAATTGGCCACACCCTCGGCGATGCCCTCGCGCAAAATGGCGGTATTGGTCACGAAGATATCGTCACCGACCAGCTGGATTTTTTTGCCGAGGCGTTCGGTCAGGATTTTCCAGCCGTCCCAGTCGTCCTCGGCCATTCCGTCCTCGATGCTGATGATGGGATATTTGTCGGCCAGGGTCGCGAGGTAGTCGGCGAACTGGCCCGGCGATAGCTGCAGCTTCTCCGAATCGAGCAGATAGCGCCCATCCTTGTAGAATTCGGAACTCGCGCAATCCAGCGCCAGCAGCACATCCTGACCGGCCTGATAACCGGCCTTGTCGATCGCCTCCATGCACAACTGCAGCGCGGCCTCGTGGCTGGGCAGATTCGGCGCGAAGCCGCCTTCGTCGCCTACCGTGGTGGGCATGCCGCGCTTATTCAGCAGGCCTTTCAGGGCGTGGAAAACTTCGGCGCCGCAGCGCAGAGCGTCGCGAAAGCTCTGCGCACCGACCGGGACGATCATGAACTCCTGCATGTCCAGGCTGTTGTTGGCGTGCGCGCCGCCGTTGATGATGTTCATCTGCGGCACCGGCATCTGCATCGCGCCGGCACCGCCGAAGTAGCGGTACAAAGGCAGCCCGCACTCGTCGGCGGCAGCCTTGGCCACGGCCATGGACACGGCGAGCAGCGCATTGGCGCCCAGGCGCGACTTGTTTTCGGTGCCGTCCAGATCTATCAGGGTCTTGTCGATAAAACTCTGCTCGGACGCGTCCAGGCCCATGATAGCTTCGGAGATCTCGGTATTGACGTGCTCTACCGCGCGCAGCACGCCCTTTCCGAGATAGCGCAGCTTGTCGCCGTCGCGCAGTTCATTGGCTTCGCGCGTTCCGGTCGACGCGCCGGAAGGCACCGCGGCGCGGCCCATCACGCCGGACTCCAGCAGCACATCGGCTTCCACGGTGGGATTGCCGCGCGAATCCAGTATCTCCCTCGCTACCACGTCGACGATCGAGCTCATGTTCTTGTCCTTGTCCTTGTCCCAAATTCAGCGTTGAATTCTACGCCGGTAGCTGCAAGCCCTGTCAAAGCGTTTGCTCGGCAAAACCGTGCCGCTTGACCAACTCGTCCAGCGCCTTGAGCGTCGCCAGCAATTCCTTCATCCGCGCCAGCGGCCAGGCGTTGGGCCCGTCCGACAACGCATTGGCCGGGTCGGGATGGGTCTCCATGAACAGCCCGGACACGCCGCTTGCCACCGCGGCGCGCGCCAGCACCGGCACGAACTCGCGCTGCCCGCCGCTCACCGTTCCCTGCCCGCCGGGCAATTGCACCGAGTGCGTGGCGTCGAACACCACCGGACAGCCGGTTTCGCGCATGATCGCGAGCGAGCGCATGTCCGATACCAGGTTGTTGTAACCGAAGCTCGCGCCGCGCTCGCATACCAGGATATTGTCCGTGCCGCTGGCTTCCCGCGCCTTGGCGACGACGTTTTTCATGTCCGAGGGCGCCAGAAACTGGCCTTTCTTGATATTGACCGGTCTGCCCGCGCTGGCCACGGCATTGATGAAATCGGTCTGGCGGCAAAGAAAAGCGGGCGTCTGCAATACGTCCACCACCGCAGCCGCCGCATCGATCTGCCCAATCTCATGCACATCGGTCAGCACCGGCACGCCGATTTGCTGCTTCACTTCGGCGAGGATCTTGAGGCCGGCATCGGCCCCCGGACCGCGAAACGACTTGCCTGAGCTGCGGTTGGCCTTGTCATAGGAAGATTTATAGATGAAGCGCACGCCCACTTCGGCGCAAATTTCCTTGAGCATGCCTGCGGTATCCAGGGCAAGCTGCCTGGATTCGATGACACAGGGACCGGCAATCAGGAACAGCGGCCGATCAAGGCCGGCTTCGAAGCCGCACAGCTTCATGCCGCTGCCGCGGTCGCCTGAGCGCCCTGAGCGGCGCCGGCTTTCCTCGCATGGTGCGCGAGCGCGGCTTCGACGAATGCCTTGAACAGCGGATGTCCGGTGCGCGGCGCGGAACTGAACTCGGGGTGAAATTGGCAGCCGATGAACCAGGGATGCGCATGCGGACCTTCGGTGGGCAGCTCGATCAACTCGCACAGCGCTTCGACCTTGGTGCGCGCCGCGACCTTGAGGCCGGCCGCCTCCAGCCGGGGCAGATAGAAATTGTTGACCTCGTAGCGATGGCGATGACGCTCGTTGACCACGTCGCTTTGATAAATGCGCTGCACCTGAGTGCCCGGAATGATATCGGCGGGCTGCGCGCCCAGACGCATGGTGCCGCCCAGGTCGGAACTGGCGTCGCGGTGCTCCACCTTGCCTTCGCGATCCAGCCATTCGGTGATCAGTGCGACCACCGGGTGCGGGGTATCCGGATCGAACTCGGTGCTGTTGGCTTCGGTCAGACCGGCCTTGTGCCGCGCGTACTCAATTACTGCCAGCTGCATGCCCAGGCAAATGCCGAGGTAGGGCACCTTGTTTTCACGCGCGTATTGGATCGCCTTGATCTTGCCCTCGACGCCGCGCGCGCCGAAGCCGCCGGGCACCAGGATCGCGTCCACGCCGGCGAGGCAGCCCGTGCCCTCGCTCTCTATCGCCTCCGAGTCGACATACTGGATCTTGACCTTGGAGTGCGTGTGTATGCCCGCGTGCAACAGGGCTTCGTTGAGCGATTTATATGAATCGGTGAGATCGACGTACTTGCCCACCATGGCGATGGTGATCTCGTGCAGCGGGTGCTCCAGCGCCTCGATCAGGCGCTTCCACGACTTCAGATCGGCCGGCCGCGCGAGCAGGTGCAGCTTGTGGCAGACGATCTCGTCCAGCATCTGCTGGTGCAGCATGTACGGAATCTTGTAGATCGAATCGGCATCCCACACCGAGATCACCGCATTGGCGGCGACATTGGTGAACAGCGCGATTTTCCTGCGCTCTTCGTCCGGGATGGGCCGGTCGGAACGGCACAGCAGGGCGTCGGCCTGGATGCCGATCTCGCGCAGTTCCTTCACCGAATGCTGTGTCGGCTTGGTCTTGATCTCGCCCGCCGAGGCGATGTACGGCACCAGGGTCAGGTGCACGTAACAGACATTGTCCCGCCCCAGTTCCAGCCCCATCTGGCGGATGGCCTCGAGGAAAGGCAGGGATTCGATGTCGCCCACCGTACCGCCGATCTCGACGATCGCTACTTCCGCCCCCTGCGCGCCCCGCGCGATGAACGCCTTGATCTCGTCGGTGATATGCGGGATCACCTGCACCGTGCGGCCCAGATATTCGCCGCGGCGCTCCTTCTTGATCACCGACTCGTAGATCTGGCCGGTAGTGAAATTGTTGCTCTTGCGCATCCGGGTCGAGGAAAAACGCTCGTAGTGCCCCAGATCGAGGTCGGTTTCGGCGCCGTCTTCGGTGACGAACACCTCGCCATGCTGGAACGGACTCATCGTCCCCGGATCGACGTTGATATAGGGGTCGAGCTTGATATTGGTGACTTTGATGCCGCGCGACTCGAGAATGGCGGCGAGGGAGGCGGCTGCGATCCCCTTCCCCAGAGAGGAAACTACACCGCCGGTAACGAAGACATATTTGGTCATCTCAGAATCGAGAGCTGGGATAACGGATGTTACAGCAAAAACGCAGGACGCTCAACGAAATGTTCGTGGATCGGCAGTGCCGATTATGAGCCGGGATTGCAGCAGCCGGCGATCGCTGCCGGAATGACGTGGCCACGCAAATTGATAGCGGCTACCATAGCACCGGGCGAACAGAATCCCTCCTCGGATGAACCGGACTGAAGCAAAACCTGCAGCCAAGGCCGATGCGCTGATCAAGGTGGTCGAGCAGATGGTGCGCGATACGGGTCACGGCCGCGCGCTGCGCGTGCTCCTGGACAGTTCGCTCGAGCGCGAACTCGGCCTGGACAGCCTGGCGCGGGTGGAGCTCGTGCTCAGGGTCGAGCGCGCCTTCGGCGTGAGTCTGCCGGAACGCACGCTCTACACGGCCGAGACGCCGCGCGACCTGCTGCGCCTGGTCCACGCCAGCCAGGGCGTGCGCCGGCCCGGCCCGGAAAAGGACGTCCGCAGCCTGGCGCAAGCCGATACAGGCGCGGTCGCGTGCACGGCGGAAACGCTGCTCGATGCGCTCGCCTGGCATGCGGACAGGCACCCGCAGCGGCTGCAGGTCCACCTCTATGCCGAGAGCGGCGAAGAGGAACTTTCCTATGGCGCGATTCGCCAAGGGGCTGCGGCGTGCGCAAGCCGGCTTGCCGAGCATGGATTGCAGGCGGGGCAGACCGTGGCCATCATGCTGCCCACCAGCCGCGATTACCTGTTCAGCTTCTTCGGCATTCTGATGGCTGGTGGCATTCCGGTGCCGCTGTATCCGCCGGCGCGTCCGGCACAGATCGAAGAGCATCTGCGGCGTCATGTGGGCATCCTCGACAATTGTCGTGCCGCCATGCTCGTCACCATTCCGGAGGCGAAAACCGTGGCGCTGCTGCTGCGCTCCCAGGTGGAATCGCTGCAGCGGGTGCTGATGCCCGAAGACCTTGCCGGCGGCGACGCCGGCTTCGCGCCCTTGCCGGCAAATCCGGGCGACATCGCCTTCCTGCAATACACCTCGGGCAGCACCGGCAATCCCAAGGGCGTGGTGCTCACGCACGCCAACCTCATCGCCAATATCCGCGCCATGGGCAAGGCGGTGCAAGCGAGTTCCAGCGATGTATTCGTAAGCTGGCTGCCCCTTTACCATGACATGGGCCTGATCGGCGCCTGGTTCGCCGCGCTTTACCTCGGTTTTCCGACGGTGCTGATGTCGCCGCTTGCATTCCTGTCCCACCCCGACCGCTGGCTTTGGGCGATCCATCGTCACCGCGGCACACTTTCTGGCGGCCCGAATTTCTGCTACGAGCTTTGCCTGAAACGCATCGAAGACGCGGAGCTGGCGGGCCTGGATCTATCCTGCTGGCGCTACGCCTTCAACGGCGCCGAGCCCGTGAGTCCGGCTACGCTGGCCGCGTTCGAACGGCGCTTCGCGCCCTATGGCCTGTCGCCGAACGCCCTGCAGCCGGTCTACGGGCTGGCCGAGGCCTCGGTGGGTCTCGCGTTTCCCACGCCCGGCACGCACTATGGCATCGATCGCGTCGAGCGCGCCGTCTTCCAGAACCAGGGCGTGGCGCGCCCTGCCGGTCCCGCGGATACCGATGCGCTCGAGCTTCCCTGCTGCGGCCGGGTGATTGCAGCGCATGATCTGCGCGTCGTCGACGCTGCCGGCGTGGAACTGGCGGACCGCCAGGAGGGCAGGCTGCAATTCATGGGGCCTTCCGCGACCAGCGGCTACTACCGCAACCCTGAGCAAACGAAAAAACTGTTCGCCGGAGCCTGGCTGGACACCGGGGATCTCGCCTATCTTGCCGACGGCGAACTCTATCTCAGCGGCCGCGCCAAGGACGTCATCATTCGCGGCGGGCGCAATCTTTATCCGTATGAGCTGGAGCAGGCCGTGGGCGCGCTCCCCGGAATACGCAAAGGCTGCGTCGCCGTGTTCGGCAGCATCGATGCCGCGAGCGGCACCGAGCGTGTCGTGGTGCTCGCGGAAACGCGCGAGACCGAAGCCGGCGCGCTGCAAGCGCTGCGCCGTAGCATCAACGAGCGGGCGATCGATCTGATCGGCCTGCCTGCAGACGACATCGTGCTCGCGCCGCCGCACACGGTGCTGAAAACGTCCAGCGGCAAAATCCGGCGCGCAGCCAGCCGCGAATACTACGAAAGCGGCGCGGGCAGCGCGCGCCCGGCGCCCGTGTGGCTGCAGTTCGCGCGCCTCGCGCGCGCGAGCCTGCTGCCTGAATTGCGGCGGCAACTGCGCGCCGCCTCGGGCCTCGCGTATTCGGTCTGGGTGTGGCTGATTTTCTGCCTGCTCGCCATCCCTACGCTGGCGGCGGCCGTACTGCTGCGCAATCCCGCCCGCGGCTGGCGCTTCAGCCGCGTCGTGGCCAATGCCTTCCTGCGCCTGAGCCGCCTGCCCCTGGTGGTGCAGGGACTGGAGCGCATTCCGGCATCCGGACCTTTTGTGATGGCAGTCAACCACGCAAGCTATCTCGACGGCCTGATCCTGCTGGCGGCCCTGCCCGAGCGCGGCTACCGCTTCGCCGCCAAGCGCGAGTTGAGCCAGTCGCTCGTGCCGCGAATGTTCCTGCGCGCCATCGGCACCGATTTCGTCGAGCGCGCCGATCTCAGGCAGAGGGTGGAGGACGCCTCGCGCCTGGCCGAGTCGGTGCGCGCCGGGCGCACGCCGATCTTTTTCGCCGAAGGCACTTTCACCCGCAGCACGGGCCTGCTGCCGTTTCGCATGGGCGCTTTTGTCGTCGCGGCGCAGACCGGCGTGCCGCTGGTGCCGGTAACCCTCCGCGGCACGCGCACGGTACTGCGCGACGGGAGCTGGTTCGCCCGGCGCGGCGCCATCGTCGTCAGCATCGCCGCGCCGCTCGCGCCGCAGGGCAGCGACTGGAACGCCGCGGTGGCGCTGCGCGATGCGGCGCGCGCCGAAATCCTGCGCCACTGCGGCGAGCCCGACCTCGCGCCGCGGCAGCAGTAGGCGCCGCGCTGTTCTGGCACGCCGATTGTGCGCAAGCTGCGCGCCCGATCCGTAAGCGCTTCGCACCGCGCTCCGGCCAAACGCGCCCTACTCCACCATGGGGTGGCATGCAGCAGCGCAAGACGGTAGCTGATGCTAAGATTTGTGCCGTGTCCGGAGGGACGGAGGGAGCGAATGAAAGAGCTGGAATGGAAGGACGAGTATTCGGTCGGAATATCGGCGGTCGACCTCCAGCATCAGCGTATTTTCGACTGCATCATCAGCGTGCTGGGCGGACCGAGCGACGACGACAGACTGCGCGCCGAAGCTGAAATTATCCGGCTCCTCGGCCTGCTTCAGGAGCACTTCGCACTGGAGGAGAACATGATGCGCGGGCTCCACTACCCCGAAATCGAACGGCACACCGAGGAGCACAGACAGTTCAATGCCGATGTGCACGATTTGGCGCAAAGGTCCCTCAGGAAAAAGGGAGGCGTATCGGGTGAAGCGGTCAAGATTGCCCACAAGTGGCTGACCGAACACATCCTGAGGAGCGACAGGGACTACGCCGCGTTTTTCGCGAACCGGCGCACACAGGCGAAAAGATGAAACACGGTGCGGGGCGCAGCCGGCGTCCCGCTTGGAAGCCGACAACGATTCGGTACCCTGGATACGCGGCTTGAGTTCCGGCCCGCCTTGGCTGCAATCGCCGAACGGACCGTCGCGCTCGGCCGCTGGCCAGGTCCTTCGCGCCCGCTAGCTCTGCAGCTCCGCCCGGTTCGCGTAATGCGCCAGCGCTTCCGGGTTGGCCAGCGCCTCGGCGTTTTTCACCGCCTCCCCGTGGACCACGTCGCGTACCGCAATTTCCACGATCTTGCCGCTCTTGGTGCGCGGAATGTCTTCCACCTGCAGCACCTTGGCCGGCACGTGGCGCGGCGTCGTGTTGGCGCGGATCCGGTTCTTGATTTTGTCGATCAGCGCATCGTCCAGCGTCAGCCCTTCGCGCAGCTTGACGAACAGCACCACGCGCACATCCTTGTTCCATTCCTGGCCGATCACCAGCGACTCCAGCACTTCGTCCAGCTGCTCCACCTGGCGATAGATTTCTGCCGTGCCGATACGCACGCCTCCCGGATTGAGCACCGCGTCCGAGCGCCCGTAAATGATCATGCCGCCGCGCTCGGTGAGCTCGACATAGTCGCCATGGCACCAGACGCCTGCGTATTTGGCGAAATACGCGTCGTGGTAGCGCTTTCCGTCCGGATCGTTCCAGAATCCGATCGGCATCGAAGGGAAAGGCCGCGTGCACACCAGCTCGCCTTTCTTTGCGCACACCGGCTTGCCCTGCTCGTCATACACCTCCACCTTCATTCCCAAACCGCGGCACTGGATCTCGCCGCGATACACCGGCAGCACCGGATTGCCTAGCACGAAGCAGGAAATGATGTCCGTGCCGCCGGAAATGGAAGACAGGCACAGGTCGGCCTTGATATCGCGGTAGACATAATCGAAGCTCTCCGGCGCGAGCGGCGAGCCGGTGGACATGATGGCGCGAAGCTTGCGCAGATTATGGCTGGCACAGGGCCTGAGGTTGATCTTGGAAATGGCGTCGATGAATTTCGCCGAAGTGCCAAAGTGGGTCATGCCTTCCGCCTCGGCGAAATCGAACAGGATCGCCCCGCGCCGGATGAAAGGCGAACCGTCGTACAGCAGCAGCGTCGCGCCCGACGCCAGTCCAGAGGCAAGCCAGTTCCACATCATCCAGCCGCAGGTGGTGAAGTAAAACAGCCGGTCGCCGGGCCTGACGTCGCTATGCAGCTGGTGCTCCTTCAGATGCTGCAGCAGCGTGCCGCCGGCACCGTGCACGATGCACTTGGGTACGCCGGTGGTGCCCGAGGAATACATGATGTACAGCGGATGGTCGAAGGGCAGCTGCGCGTATTCGATCTCGCGCGCGGCGTAAGGCGCAATGAAATCGCTCAGGCGCTCCGCATTCGGCACTGCGGACAGGTCCGCGCTGTCGGCGAGATAGGGCACCAGCACTACGCGCGCCAGCGTCGGCAAGCGCTGCGCGATCTCGGCTACCTTGGGGAGCAGGTCTATGGCCTTGCCGTTGTACCAATAGCCGTCGGCGGCGAACAACACTTTCGGTTCTATCTGGCCAAAGCGGTCGAGCACGCCCTGCACGCCGAAATCTGGTGAGCAGGACGACCAGATCGCGCCGATGCTGGCGGTAGCCAGCATCGCCATTATGGTCTGGGGCAAGTTCGGCAGGTAGCCGGCCACACGGTCGCCGGCCTGCACGCCGGCAGCGCGCAGCGCCTGCGCCAGGCGCGATACGCCAGCATGGAGCTGGGCATGGGACAGTCGCTGCTCCACCTTGTCCTCGCCCCAGAAAACCATCGCATCCCGCCGGTCGCGCCGCCGCAGCAGGTTCTCGGCAAAATTGAGGCGCGCATCGGGAAACCATTTCGCGCCGGGCATGCGCTCACCGTGCAGCAGCACGCGCTCGCCGCGCTTGCTCGCTTTCACGCCGGCGTATTGCCACAGCGATTGCCAGAATTGCTCGGGTTCGTCGACCGACCATTGATAGAACGCAGGATAGGTATTGAACGTCAGCCCCCATTCGCGGATCGCCGCGCGCGCGAAAGCGGTGACATTGGCGCCGGCGATGCGCGCCTGGCTGGGTTGCCACAGCGGTTTGTCTGACGGGGACGTTCCCCTCAAAAGGGATCGAGACCTGCGGTCGTCGGCTGCCATGATTCAGTGTCCGATAAGTTGGCGGATCGTTTCGGGGAGCGGCACCGATTTCTCTTTCTGGTAGTCCACCCATACCACCTTGGCCGCGCCCTCGGCGTAGATTCTTTCCGGATCGTAGCTGGGTCGCAACTCCAGAAATGTCTCTATGCTGCTGCGCCCGAGCTTGCCGACATAGGTCTTGATCTCGACCTCGCCTGGATACACCAGCTGCTTGATGAACGTGCAGCTCGCGTTGACGATCACCGGCCCCTGTCCCTTGACGACCGAACGCGCGCCGATGGCTTCGAACCAGGAAATGCGCGCCTGCTCCATGTAGCGAAAATAGACAGTGTTGTTGACGTGCCCCATCGCATCCATATCGCCCCAGCGAATGGGCATGACTTCGGTATGCACCAGCGTGCGCTTCATTGCAGTCATCGTATGGGTGTCGCGGAACGGAGAGTCGCATTATAATTCCCCTGCACGCGAATAAACACGGCCGCATGCGCATGTTCCAACGGACGCGGCCGCGCCGCGCCGCTGAACGCGCGCCGATGCGGCCAACAAACTAGGGGTAGACATGCAACGCGAAGCGATGGAATACGATGTGGTCATCGTCGGCGGCGGGCCCTCGGGGCTGGCCTGCGCCATCCGCCTGAAGCAGCTCGCCGCGGAAAAGGGCCGCGAGATCAACGTCTGCCTGATCGAAAAAGGCTCCGAGATCGGCGCCCACATCCTCTCCGGCGCGGTGCTCGAACCGCGCTCTCTCGACGAGCTGTTTCCGGACTGGAAAGCGCTGGGCGCGCCGCTCAATACGCCCGCGGGCGAAGACCGGTTTCTGTTCCTTACCGAAAAACGGGCGTTCAAGCTGCCGACGCCGCCGCAAATGAACAATCACGGCAACTACATCATCAGCCTCGGTAACCTGTGCCGCTGGTTGGGACAGCAGGCCGAGGGCATGGGGGTCGAGATCTACCCCGGCTTCGCCGCTGCCGAAGTGCTCTACCGCGAGGATGGCTCGGTCAAGGGCGTAGCCACCGGCGACATGGGTATAGGCAAGGACGGGGCGCACACCGAGAACTACCAGCCCGGCATGGAACTGCACGCGAAACAGACGATTTTCGCCGAAGGCTGCCGCGGGTCGCTCACCAAAGGCCTGATGCAGAAATTCAACTTGCGCGAGAACGCGGACCCGCAGGCCTACGGCATCGGCATCAAGGAACTGTGGGAGGTCAAGCCGGAGCGCCATCAAGCGGGCCTGATCGTCCACACTACGGGCTGGCCGGTGGACCGGCGCACCTACGGCGGCTCCTTTCTCTACCATCTGGAGAACAATCAGGTGGCGGTCGGTTTTGTCATCGGCCTGGATTACGAGAATCCCTGGATCAGCCCGTTCGACGAATTCCAGCGCTTCAAGACGCACCCGGCGATCCGCGGCTTTTTCGAAGACGGCAGGCGCATTGCGTACGGCGCGCGCGCGATTACCGAGGGCGGATTGCAGTCCCTGCCCAAGCTCACCTTCCCCGGCGGCATGCTCGTCGGTGACACCGCGGGTTTCCTCAACGTGCCCAAGATCAAGGGCATACACACGGCGATGAAGTCGGGCATGACCGCGGCCGAGGCCGTCTACGATGCGCTGGCGCAGGAAGGCACGCAGGAAGTGAAAAGCTATGCGCAAAAGGTGCACGAGACCTGGATCTGGGACGAGTTGTACCGGGTGCGCAATATCCGCCCCTCGTTCCACTGGGGTTTCTGGGGCGGCCTCGTCTATTCGGCCGTCGACACTTTCCTATTCCGCGGCAAAGCGCCGTGGACGCTGCACAATCACGACGACCACAGCGCACTGAAGAAGGCGGCGGATTGTCCGCAGATCGAATACCCCAAGCCCGACGGCAAGATTTCTTTCGACAAGCTGTCATCCGTGTTCATTTCCAACGTCAACCACGAGGAAAACCAACGCTGCCACCTGACGCTCAAGGATGAAACCGTCCCGGTGAGGGTGAACCTCGCGCTGTACGCGGGGCCGGAGCAGCGCTTCTGTCCGGCGGGCGTATACGAATTCGTCAAGAACGAAGACGGCAGCGATCGCCTGCAGATCAACGCGGCGAACTGCGTGCACTGCAAGACCTGCGACATCAAGGACCCGACGCAGAACATCAACTGGGTCGTGCCCGAAGGCGGCGGCGGTCCGAACTATCCGAACATGTAATATGTCCGTTTCTGAAGTCCTGCAGGAGCGCGTTTCCGTCCGCGCCTTCAGGGACACCCCTGTCCCGCAAGCAACGCTGGAAGAGATCTTCGCCCTCGCGCGCCAGGCGCCTTCCAACTGCAACGTTCAGCCTTGCCGGGCCTACGTCGTTTCCGGCGCAAGTAAAGACCGGCTGAAAGACGAACTGGTCGCTGCGGTTCTGAGCGGCAACCCTCCCAACCCGGACTTCGAGTGGAATGTCAGATACCAGGGCGTGCATCGCGAACGCCAGTTCGGCTCCGCCTTCGCGCTCTACGGCGCAATGGGCATCGATCGGAACGACAAAGAGCGCCGCCAGGCCGCCATGCTGCGCAACTGGCAATTCTTCGGCGCGCCGCACGCCGCCTTTTTCACCATGGAGAAATACCTCAAGATGACGGGAGCCGTCGATCTGGGCATTTATGCCCAGACGGTCGCCATGCTGATGACCGAACGCGGCATCTCCAGCTGCATGCAGGGCGCGCTGGGCATGTATCCCGACCCGGCACGCAGAATGTTCGGCCTGTCCGACGACGTCGGCATTCTGTTCGGCATGTCCTTTGGCTATGCCGATCCGGACGCTCCCGCGAACAAGGCCCGCACCGACAGAGTTCCGGTGACCGCTGCGGTCCACTACTTCAGCTAGCGAAGGCGCGCGAACGCGCAGCAGGAAGGCGTTGCCGCACGCGCCGTGCCTGCGCTGGCGTTGCATCGCCGGTCTCGCCGCGTTAGGCTAGTCCAACTGGTTCGTCTCATGAAGGAAGGAGGTAGTCATGGCTATTCCCGTTCTGAAATCCACGGTGGCGCGCGACGAGAAATTCGCCGGCGTGACCTACCATATCGAAGGCGAACTGGTTCCGGTGTTGCACCTGGAACTCGGGAGCGCTCCGGTGTATTTCGAGCACTATATTCTTCTGTGGAAAGAGCCCGCCGTACAAATAGGCGTCAAATCCCTGAAAGGCTCGTTGAAGCGCGTGCTCGCGGGCATGCCCATCTTCATGACCGAGGCCCGCGGGCCTGGACAGATCGGGTTCAGCCGCGACGGTCCGGGACACATTTTCGCGATCCACCTGAACCAGGGCGAAGGAATCGAGATGCGCGAGCACCAGTTTCTCGCCGCCACCGCAAGCGTGGACTACACCTTCACGCGCGTGCAAGGCATTGCCAATATGCTCCTGGGTGGAACCGGATTCTTCATCGATCACTTCACCGCACAACAGGGCGAAGGCATCGTGTGGGTACACGGGTACGGGAACGTTTTCGAAGTCACGCTCGCAGCCGGCGAACAGATCGACATCGAGCCCGGCGGCTGGGTCTATAAAGACCGCGGCGTGCGCATGGATACGCAGTTCCAGAAGCTCTCGACCGGACTGTTTGCCAGTGCCGGTCAGGTCGTATGGAACCGCTTCACCGGTCCGGGACGAGTCGGAATCCAGTCCATGTATCTTCACATGCCGACCACGGAATAAAGCGGCAAAACCGATATCGGCGCCCACGTGCTTGCCGAGGCGCCATTCACCGCCGCCACCACCCACTGAGGTTCCAGGGTCGGCCGACCGAACGCGCCGGCTGCGGCGTCAGCGAACCGCTTTTGCCGGGGTTCCGCGGCAGGACCAGTTCGGCTATCAGTCCTTGAGCACCCGGGGCGTTATGCAAACGGATATCGCCTCCGTGCCAGCGGGCGATATTGCGCGCGATAGCCAAGCCGAGCCCGGTACCGCCGCTGTCGCGGTTGCGCGACTGCTCCAGCCGGAAAAACGGCTCGAACACCCGCTCCAGCTCCTGCTCCGGTATGCCCGGTCCGTCGTCGCGCACTGAAATGCGCAAGGCCGCTTCGTCATCCTCGATGCTTATTCGCGCCCGCTCGCCGTAACGCAGTGCGTTTTCGACCAGATTGTCGATGCAGCGGCGCAGCGCCCGCGGATGCGCGTTGTAGGGACCGCGGGGATGGCCGTGCACCGTTACCTCGTGACCGGTATCGGACCAGTCTTCGCACAGGCTGTCGACCAGCGCGCCCACGTCGAGCGGATGGCGCTCCGGTTCGTTGCCCAGGCTCTTGAAAAATTCCAGCGTGGAGCCGGTCATCGCCTCCATTTCATCGAGGTCGCGCACGAACTTCGCGCGGCTCTCGGCGTCCTGGACCATTTCTGCCCTGAGGCGCAGCCGCGTAATCGGTGTCTGCAGGTCGTGCGAGATCGCACCCAACATCCGGGCGCGTTCGAGTACATAGCTGCGCAAATCCAGGCGCATGCGGTTGAAGGCGCGGATCACGCTGCGCACCTCGCTCGGTCCAACCTCCGGCAAGGGCGCGCCCTCGGGATCGGCGCCGACCTGCTCCGCGGCGCGCGCCAGCCGCTCCAGCGAGCGCGTAATTGCCCGTACGGCCACCGCGCCGAGCGCCACGAAAATCGCGAGATTCAGCAGCAGCCTCGGCAGCAGCGATTCCATCCGACTGAGCGGTTCCTGCGGAATGCGCGCATAGAACACGGCCGTTGTGCCATCTTCGAGCTTGATCTGCGACACGATCGAGTAGGTGCCAGGAAGGATGAAATAAAAGTGGCGGGCTATCCATTGTTCGAAAGGACCGGTGTCGACCGCCTCGTAGTTCTTCGGCCGGCTTGCCCGGCCCAGGCTGGTGATTTGGACCGAAGTGCTCCACTCGGAGCGTAGGTAAAGCTTGATCAGCGTGGAGAGGGCGCGCTCGTAGCGATCGTATTCGGCAAATCCCTTGCCTGTGGCCAGGGGCGCACCGCCCAGGACGACGCTGAAACTCGGTCCGTTCATCTCGTCGATGACGGCGAGGCGCTGTGCCGGAGCAAGGCGATTGAGGATACGCGCAGATTGCGCAATTCTCAGAGCCGTCTGCTGTGCGCCGAGCCTGTATATACCGCTGCCGCGATCGAAGAAATTGACCGCTTGGCTGGCGACCTCCGCCAGTATCAGTCCCGTAACCAGGACCAGCAGTGTGCGGCCGAAAAGTGATCGCGGCAACAGGCTCATACGTCGAGCCGCTCGACTGCCGCTGCGAGCACATAGCCGCCATTGCGCACAGTCTTGACGATGCGCGGCTCGCGCCCGTTGTCGTGCAATAGTTGTCGCAGCCTGCTCACTTGCACGTCGATGCTGCGATCGAACGGCGTCGCCTCGCGCCCGAGCGTCAGGTCCACGAGCTGGTCACGGTCCAGCACACGGTTCGGGTGAGTGAGGAACACCGCGAGCAGGCGGTACTGGGCGCCGCTCAAGGGCACGATCACGCCTTGCGGATCGATCAGGTGCCTCGCAGTGCAATCCAGGGTCCAGCCCGCGAACCTCAGGCGCTTGGCCTCGCCCTGTGCTACCGGCAGCGCGCGGGCGCGCCGCAGGATACTCTTGATGCGGGCGAGCAATTCGCGCGGATTGAACGGCTTTCCCAGATAATCGTCCGCGCCCATCTCGATGCCTATGATGCGGTCGATTTCCTCGCGCCGCGCGGTGAGCATGATCACCGGAAGGCTGGATCGCGATCGCAGATCGCGGCACAGCGACAGCCCGTCTTCGCCGGGTAGCATCAAGTCGAGAACCACGAGATCGGGGCTGTCGGTCTCCAACGCGCTGCGCATCTGCTTTCCGTCGCGCGCCGTGCTCACCCGGTAACCATGCAACGTCAGGTATTCGGCGACGAGACTGCGAATCTCGGCGTCGTCGTCGACCACGAGTATGTGTCCTTGGCTGTCCATAGCGTCCCAATTTAACACCCCGCAGGCCGCGCCGGGCAAACCGGTATGTGTCGTAATGTTGCAACGCGCCCAACGCGCAACAGTACGCAATATTTCAGTGGCGTTCTGACACCAAGTCACGCCTGTCTGACATCTCCCGCTTACGTGCCTGGGTTTTAATTGCCTGCGACACCTCGGCCCAAGCCGCAGGTCGGAAAAACTTCAACCCAACCAACAGATAGGAGTATTGCCATGAATCTCAAACTAATTGCCGCTGCGATCGCAACCCTGGGCCTGGCCGCCTGCACCCCCGATATCACGCCCCAGGCCAACACTGCCCCTAGCGGCCCCACCGTGAGCAGCGCTCCCGCCCAGCCGGCTGCAGAACAGCAGGCGGCCCAAGGCGACCAAGCGGCCGCCGCGCCAGCCGTACAGGAAGAGAAAAAAGCGGAAGACGCCGCGCCTGCCGCCCAGGAAGAAAAGCAAGCTGAAGCCGCGGCTCCCGCGGAAGCCGAGGCCGATGAAGGCAAGAAAAAGGAGGACTAGGCGCTCGCAGCAGAAAAACGTCCCCGCGGGACCGCCAGGCAAGGCGGTGCTGCGCGGGTATGCATAGAACTCAATTGCCACGAAGGAACGAGTATGCCTCCAAACCTACAAGCCGTACTTCCGCTGGGCGCTTCATCCGCGGAGTTTGGCCTGCCGCCAGGACGCGGCCACCGGATCCTGGTGGGCTCAGCCATCATCCTGGGCCTCGCCGCGATCCTGTTTGCCGTGCTGCATGGCGACTTGTTTCGCCTGATCCGGCAGGCAATCAGCACCGGGAACCTGAGCGCTTCCTTGCTGAAACCCAGCCTGATTCTGACGTCGACCGGGCTGCTGATGCTGGTACTGCGCGCCGTGCTCTGGTTCACTTATCGGCCGTTCGAGCCCGCCACGTACGAACGGGCGCCGACTATGACCGTGGTGATCCCGGCCTACAACGAAGGCGCTCTGGTCGAACAGTCGATCGAATCGGTCGCGGCCGCGCGCTATCCGCACGGGCGACTCGAAATTCTGGTCGTCGACGACGGCAGCACCGACGATACCTGGACCTACATCCAGCGCGCGGCTGCGCGACATCCCGGCCTGGTTACCGCCGTGCAATTCGAGCGTAACCAGGGCAAGCGCGCGGCGCTCGCGGCCGGATTCCGCGCGGCGCGCGGCACTATCCTGGTCACGATAGATTCAGACAGCGTCATCGAACCAGACGCCCTGCTTGCGATGGCCGGTCCATTCCGCGACCCACGCGTGGGTGCCGTCGCCGGGAAGGTCGCCGCATTGAACCGCGACCAGGGCATCATTCCGCGGATGCTGCACGTACGCTTCGTGCTGTCGTTCGATTTCCAGCGCAGCGTGCAGTCCACCTACCGCACCGTGTACTGCTGTCCCGGTGCGCTCGCCGCTTACCGGGCGAGCGTCATGGGCCAGATTCTGGAGCCCTGGCTCGCGCAGCGCTTCCTCGGCGTGCGCTGCACCATCGGCGAGGACCGCGCGCTCACGAACGCCATCCTGGACCGCGGGTACGACACGGTGTACCAGGGTACCGCCGTGGTGCACACGCTGGTGCCGGACACCTATAGCAAGCTGTGCAAAATGTTTTTGCGCTGGGAGCGCAGCAATGTCCGCGAAGAAATCCAGTTCCTGCGCATCGTGTGGAAGCGGCCGCTGGTGCCCATGCTGTTTTCCATGCTGGAAAAACTCATCACCAATCTGCGCCTTCCGGTCGCATGGACCGCGACCGCCACGGTCGCACTGATCGCCGTATCCGACCCGATGACGCTGGTGCGCGTGCTGATAGCCATCGGGATCGGGTCCGGCTTTTTCATGCTGTTCTACGTCTACAGCGAAAGATCGATGCGCTTCGTGCACGGGATTCTCTACGACTACTTCGCCTTTTTTGCCCTGTGGTGGATCGTCCCCTATGCGATCCTGACCGTGCGCTCGCGCTCATGGATGACACGCTGACCCGCGCCCTGGCGGACACTGCAGCGGAGGCGCCGCCGGCCCCCGCTGCAAGCGCCACCTCGACCAAACGCCGCCTCGTCCGCAGACTGCAGGCAAAAGAGTCGACCATCGCGGTAGTCGGCCTTGGATATGTAGGCTTGCCTTTGCTCCTGCGCTTCGCCGAGGTGGGCTATCGCGTGCTGGGTATAGATATCGACGCGGAAAAGATCGCTTCACTGCAGGACGGCAAGAGCTATATCGAGCACATTCCCGCCAGGTCGATAGCGCGGGCCCGCGCTAAAGGGCTGCAAGCGACCACAAACTTCGCCGGGGTCGCCGAAGCGGACGCCATCATCGTCTGCGTGCCGACACCGCTGGGCCGTTACCGCGAGCCGGATCTATCGTTCGTCACGGATACCATAGACGCAATGGCCCCCTACCTCCGCCGCGGACAGATTGTCTCCCTCGAGAGCACCACCTACCCCGGTACCACGGACGAGGAGGTCAAGCCGCGCATCGAAGCCCGGGGGCTGACGGTCGGGGAGAATATCTTTCTGGTGTTCTCGCCGGAACGCGAAGACCCGGGCAATCCGAAATATCGGACGAACACGATTCCCAAGGTCTGCGGCGGCGTCACCCCGGCTTGCCTCGAAGTTGGCATTGCGCTGTATTCGCACGCGATCGACAAGATCGTACCGGTAAGTTCCGCGCGCACGGCCGAGCTGACCAAGCTGCTGGAGAATATTCACCGCGCCGTCAACATCGGCCTGGTGAACGAGATGAAGATCATCGCCGACCGGATGCGGATCGACATTCACGAAGTGATCCGCGCAGCCGCAACCAAGCCGTTCGGCTTCGTGCCGTATTACCCCGGACCGGGGCTTGGAGGGCATTGCATCCCGATCGATCCGTTCTACCTGACCTGGAAGGCCCGGGAATACGGTGTACATACAAAGTTCATCGAACTCGCGGGCGAGATCAACAGTTCCATGCCGCAGTGGGTCGTCGCCAAGTGTATTGACGCCCTGAATCAACGCGGCAAGCCGGTGCGCGGCAGCCGCGTGCTCGTTTTAGGCATCGCCTATAAGAAGAATGTCGGCGATATGCGCGAATCCCCGGCGGTCGAACTGATGGAACTGCTGAATGCCAAAGGTGCGCTGATCGATTACTCGGATCCCCACGTTGCGGTGTTCCCGCGCATGCGAAAACATCAGTTCGATCTCAGGAGCGTTTCCATCGATGCAAAGACCATAGGCGCCTACGACCTCGTCCTTCTGGCTACCGACCACGCCAAGTTCGATTACCCGCTTATTCAGAAGCATGCGCAGCTTATCGTCGACACCAGAGGTGTATTCCTCGAGCCGCAAAACAACGTGGTGAGGGCGTGAGACGTCCGGTCAGCGGCTGATGTAACCCCAGCTGGCGTTCTTTTTGTCCCTTACCCGGACCGCCGCCAGTCCTTCGGTGAAGGGGCCGATTTCAGCGAACCGGGGACTAATCACCTGCTTGCCCTGCTTGTCGATGAAGCCCCACTTGCCGGACCTTTCGTTACCGATGCGAACTGCCGCCAGCCCGCTCATAAAGACGGCCTCGCTGTCGAACCGCGAATCGATCATCTTGCCCTGCTTGTCGATGAATCCCCACTTCGCTGATCTGCCGTGACCGATCTGGACTGACGCCATTCCTTCGGAGAAGGAAAAGCAGTCGTCGAATTGCGGCTTGATCACCATTTTGCCCTGTGTGTCGATGAATCCCCACTTGCCGGACCTGTCGTTGCCGACCCGGACCGCCGCGAGCCCGTCGGAGAATGCAACGCCCTCATCGAACTGTGGCTTGATCACCATCCTGCCTTGCTTGTCGATGTATCCCAACTTGGCAGCCCTTCCCTTGGCAATTCGCACCGCTGCCAATCCATCGGCAAACGAGTCTGCATAGCTAACCTGGGCGGCGAGTGCGATGTTGCCCTGCTTGTCGATATATTCCCACTTGGCGGCTTTTCCACGACCGATTCGAACCGCCGCCAAACCATCGGAGAAGGGGTTTACGTAGTCGAATTGCGGATCGATCACCATCTTGCCTTGCGTGTCGATGAAGCCCCACTTGCCCGTCTTGCCGTCACCGGTTCGCACTGCCGCCAATCCGTCGGCAAACGACGTTGCAAAGTCGAATTGCGCATCGATCACCATCTTGCCCTCTTTGTCGACGAATCCCCACTTGCCGGCGTTGCCGCCGCTGGTTCGGACTGCCGCCAATCCGCCGGCAAACGCGTTCGCAAAGTCGAATTGCGGCTTGATCACCATCTTGCCCTGCTTGTCGATAAATCCCCACGTCGCGGTCTCGCCGCCGCCGATCCGGACGGCTGCGAGACCCTCGGCAAAATGGGAGCAATTGCTGAACTGCGGATTGATGACGAAGCGCCCGGTCTGTTCGGTAATCGCGGGGCTCGTTTGAGCGGTCGACGAGCCGGACTGCTGCGTCTTTTGTCCGCAACTGATCAGAAGGGCTGACAGAACTATGACAATAGCTTTGCGCATCGCACTATCCATATTTGCCGCAGGATCTGGCGATGCAACGCATGCCGCCACTCACTGCGCAGAATAAAAGTATCATACGCTTCCACTTCGAAGGCCGCCAATGCGAGAACCTATGAAACGATTATTTCTGACGGCGATGACCGTGCTTCTGCTCGGTGCCGCCACTGCGCGGGCAGACACCATTCAGGACGGTGACGCCGCCTACCATCGCGGCGACTATGTGACCGCGTCGAAGATATATGGTTCCCTCGCGGCGCAGGGGGATGCGAGGGCGCAAAACAGTCTTGGCATGATCTCGCTGAAGGGCCAAGGTGTCGCACACGATGACGCCGAGGCGCTAAAGTGGTTTCGGCTGGCAGCGGCGCAAGGTTTGGCGGAGGCGCAATTGAATCTCGGGGCCATGTATGCGGAAGGCCTGGGGCTCGCGCAGGATTATGCAGAAGCCGGCAAGTGGTTTCGACTCGCAGCGGAGCAAGACAACGCGAAGGCGCAATTCAATCTCGGTTTGCTCTATATGAGCGGACGCGGGGTCGCGCACGATGACGCGGAGGCGGTAAAGTGGTATCGAAGGTCGGCGGCGCAAGGGCTTGCGCAAGCGCTATACACACTGGGCGTGATGTACGAACAGGGGCGAGGCGTCAAGCAGGATTATGTTCGCGCCTACATGTGGTTCAGTTTCGGAGCGAAGTCGGGCGACGCGGATTCGGTGAAGAGCCGCGACCGTGTCGCAACGCTCATGACACCGAAGCAGATCGCGCAGGCCAAGAAGATGGTGCGCGACTGTCAGCGGAACATTTCGAAGTGCATCGGCCGCTCCAGCGCAGCCGAGTAGTTTTTACGCACTTCACCTCTTATCGACCGGGTCTTCGGCGCTACGAGATCGGATGGCGGCGCCGTACTGCGCGGGTTGCGGAATCCCGCAGCCGTCAATTCGAATTCAGGCGCCGGATGTACTCCGTCAGCGCCCGCACCCTCGCCCGCACCACAGACTCCGGATCGCAGTGCGTGTCACGGCATTCCGCTGCGGCCACCGCCTCAAACCTGTCGCCCCAAATCGGCATGCCCGGTATGCCGTGAATGATCGTGCTGTGCCTGCCGTCGATAATTTCGGCCACTTGCCGGTAGGGGAACTCGCCGCGGTTGCGCACTGTCAACAGTGTAAGATCGGGCGTCTTCAGCTGCTGAAGGCGGGCATAGGAACCGCCACCCTTGCCGTCCACGCCGTGGCACATAGCGCAATCAGATTCGAAATCACGCCTGCCTTGATCGGCCGGCTGGAACTGCTCCTGCGCATTGCAGGTCGCCGCAACTGCCGTTGCAGCAAGCACCAAGAGGGTTCCGACAAATTTCGTCGGGCACATTTCCGTCTCCCCGGCAACTGCCACCTGCCCCATGTGTATCAGCAATCCCCCGGAAATACTTGACCATTGTCACAGGTGCGGTGCTCGGCCACGATAATGCTCAGAACAGGTTCCAAAATGGACATTTTGAACGCGGATATTCCGATCCCCCGTCCGGAGCCGATGGTCCCGGCCGCGTTGCGGGTCGAGCGCCTCAGCAAGCGCTACCGGCTGGACTCGGGCGAAATGCTGGATGCGGTATCGGCGATCTCGTTCGAGGTAAATGCCGGGGAGTGCTTCGGTCTGCTGGGGCCGAACGGCGCCGGGAAGTCGACCACCATCAATTGCGTCACCGGCTTTTATCCGGCGAGTTCGGGGAGTGTGACGATTTGCGGGCTTGACGTGTACGCAGAGCCCAAGCGCGCGCGGCAGCTGCTAGGGGTATGCGCGCAGGACGACACCCTGGACAGCGACTTCCGCGTGTTCGACCAGTTGGTGCGTTACGCCACGTATTTCCGCATTTCCACCGAAGAAGGCAGGCTCCGGGCACATGCGCTGCTCGAGCGCTTCGGCCTGAAGGAGAAAGCGAACGAACAGGTCGAAAGCCTCTCGGGCGGCATGAAGCGGCGGCTGCAGGTGGCGCGCGCGCTCATTTCCCATCCGAGGCTGCTGGTGCTGGACGAGCCGACCACCGGGCTCGACCCGGGCGTGCGCCGGGTGCTGTGGGAAATCCTCATGCACGAGCGCAGCGCGGGCACCGCCATCCTGCTTTGCACACACTATATGGAAGAAGCCGAGCGCCTGTGCGACCGGGTCGGCATCATCGACAGCGGCCGCATCCTCGACATCGATTCGCCGCGCGCTCTGATCCACAGGCACATGGGCGAGGACCAGGTACAGGAGGAAGTGCGGCCCGGGGTGGTGTGGAAGCGGCCGCCCAACCTCGAGGATGTGTATCTCAAGCTCACCGGGACACGGCTGGACCTGGAGGCGGGTGAGTCATGAGACTGCCCGATTCGCTCTGGGGGGTGCGCTGCGTGTGGCTGCGCTATTTCGACGTATTTCGCAAAAGCCTGCGCTACTACCTGGTCACGACCTTCTCCGAGCCGATCCTCTACCTGCTCGCCTTCGGCTTCGGCGTGGGCGCCCTCGTGGGCACGCTGAAAGTGGACGGCATGGAAGTGAGCTACCGCAGCTTCGTCGTCGCCGGCATCGTCGGACAGACGGTGCTGTTCCAGGGCTTCTTCGAGGCGTCCTTCGGCAGCTTCGTGCGCATGTACTACCAGAAAGTTTTCAGTTCCATGGCGGTCACGCCGATAACTCTCTCGGAAGTGCTCTGGGGCGAACTGCTGTGGGACGCGACCAAGGCGAGCGCCGCCGCTGAAGTGGTGACGCTGATAGGCGTCGCGCTCGGCGACTTCCCTCCGCTGGCGCTCCTCAGCGTGCTGCCGCTGGCGTTCCTCTCGTCGCTGCTTTTCGCGGGGCTCGGCCTCACGGTGTCCGCGCGCTCCAAATCAATCGACGAGATCTCCTACCCGCAATATCTCATCGTTTTCCCGATGTTCCTGTTCTGCGGCGTGTTCTATCCGATCGAGAGCCTGCCTGCGGCATTGCAATGGGTGGCATGGGCGCTGCCGCTCACCTCGGTGCTCTCGCTCGTACGCACGCTCACGCTCGGCTTCCCGTTCCAGCCATGGGCCGTACCGATTTTTGTTGCATGGCTGTTCCTGCTCACTGTGTTCGGCCGCCGCTCGATGTTCGCGAGGCTGGTGAAATGAGGCCACACGCGGTCAACCTGCTCCGGTCCTGCTCGAGGGAAGCCCCGCCGGTCGTGATAGCATTGGAACTCCCATCGCCAGCCGTCCCAACGATAACGTTTCATGATCGGTTTTGTCTCCGCAAAAATACGAGCGGCCATTGCAGTTTTGCCGGCATCACCCCGGATGGAAACGCGAACTCGATCCGGGCTTGTGCAGCCTCTCCTCGCGCCGGCGCCCGTGACGTTGCCGCACCGGCACCCTCTGCTTTGCGATAGGCCCGCCCGATGCTAAGACTGCTCGGACGCATCCTGGCCGCGGCCTTCGGCTGCGCTGTCGTCGCCGGCCTGGTGGCCGGCTATGCCGCCATCCTGGTGTACCATCGCCTCCCCTCGCTGGCGCCACTCATCAACTACCACCCGAATTTGCCACTTCGCGTCTTTACGGCGGACGGTGTGTTGATCGGCGAATACGGCGAAGAGCGGCGCGCACCGGTCAAGATCGAGGACGTCCCGGTAAAGTTGCAGGAAGCGATCGTCGCTGCCGAAGACGAACGCTTCTACCAGCATCACGGAATTGACTACGTCGGCATCCTTCGAGCTGCCCTTGCCGATCTCCGCGGCGGTGGCGCCCTGCAGGGGGCGAGCACCATTACCATGCAAATCGCGCGCAACTTCTTTCTCACTCGTGAGAAGACATTCGCCCGCAAGATCTACGAAGCCCTGCTCGCGCTGAAAATCGACCACGAACTGAGCAAGGACCAGATTCTCGATCTTTACGTGAATCAGATCTACCTGGGCGAACGCGCCTATGGATTTCCCGCCGCCGCGGACATCTATTTCAGCAAATCGCTGAAAGAGCTTACCGTGTCAGAAATGGCCGTTCTCGCCGGACTGCCCAAGGCCCCTTCGCAGGACAACCCGCGGGCCAACCCCGCCGGCGCCAAAGTGCGGCGGGACTATGTGCTCGGCCGAATGCATGCGCTCAAGTATCTCAGCGACGCAGAATATGCCGCTGCCCTGGCAGAACCGATAAAGGTGCGCGCACATCCCTCCAGCTTCCCCGTGCGAGCACAATATGTCGCGGAACTCGTCCGGCAGTTCGTCTACGGCATCTATCACGAGGCAGCGTATTCCCTCGGACTGAGTGTATACACGACCATCCGCTCGGCAGACCAGACCGCTGCCGATCGCGCGTTGCGCGAGGGCGTGCTCGAATACGACCGCCGGCATGGTTATCGGGGCCCAGAAGGCCAAGTGGATTTGCCTGCCGATGCTTCCGGCTCCACCGCGATCGTCGAGCGCACGCTCCGCGCCCGCGACGACATCAACGGCCTGCTGCCGGCGGTGGTGCTGACGGCGCACCCCTGGGCCGTGAAAGCGGTTCTCAAGGACGGCGAGGTTATTGAGATTCGGCGCACTGGACTGGAACTGGCGACCCGCTGGCTCGGCAGCAGGGCCGATCCCAAACATCGCCTGAGTCGCGGCGCGGTGATCCGGGTCGAGCGCGACGCACAAGGCAAATGGCAAATAGATCAGCTGCCGCAAGTCGAAGCCGCACTCGTATCCATGGACCCGCACGACGGTGCCATACGGGCGCTGGTCGGCGGCTTCGATTTTTTGCAGAACAAATTCGACCATGTGACCCAGGCCCTGCGGCAGGTGGGCTCGAGCTTCAAACCGTTCATCTACTCCGCGGCGCTGGAAATGGGATTCGATCCGGCGTCGATCATCGACGACGTGCCGACGACATTCGATTCCGCGGCCACAGGCCTGAAGCCATGGACCCCGGGCAACTACGAGGGGGACTTTCTGGGCCCGATCAGCATGCGCACAGCGCTGGCCAAGTCGCGCAATGTCGCATCGGCACGCATTTTGCAGGCCATCGGCGTCTCGTACGCGCGCGACTACGTCCTGCGCTTCGGCTTTCCGCCGGAGGAGGTCCCGCCGTATCTTTCAATGGTCCTCGGAGTCGGCTCAATTCGCCCGCTGACGATGGCGGCCGCATACTCAGTATTCGCCAACGGCGGGCACCGCGTCACCCCGGTCCTGATCACCAAAATGGTGGACCGGGAGGGCAATGTCCTGATGCAAACCCCACCTACGGATGCCGCTGCCCAGGAACCCATCATCGACCCGCGCAACGCGTTTCTGATGAGAAGCATGCTGCGAGACGTCGTCACAGAGGGCACGGCACGTGCGGCCATGGCCTTGGGCCGCAGCGACCTCGCCGGCAAGACCGGTACGACCAACGACTTCACCGACGCCTGGTTCGACGGCTTCAACCCGGATCTGGTCGCGGTGGTCTGGGTAGGCTTCGACCAACCCCGCACCTTGGGCAAGCATGAAACCGGTGCGAAAGCGGCGCTGCCGATTTGGATGAAATACATGGGAACGATGCTGAAGGGCATACCTGAGCAGGTGCCGGCAGTGCCGGATGGCATCGTACAGCTCGCGATCGACCCTAGCACCGGCCTGCCGGATCCGCACGGCTCGGTGAAGGACTATTTTTACGCCGAGTCCGTGCCGCTGCTGCAACCCGCCGCTACAGGGCCGATGGCTACGCCTTCGCCTGCTTCTTCGCCTTCGGCTGCCCTTTCGCCTTCCCCTGCGCTTGCTCCTTCGCCCGACCCTTCGCTTTCGCAGTCTCCTTTGCCTACAACTTCCCCCGATTCGCCGCCATGAACGTCCGGACATCATGACGGAGCCGCCGGTCAAGCAGCCGCGAAGCGCCGATAGCAGGCTCCATGCCGGATAGAATTGGGCGAGACGACCGCGGAAGACGCGAATGACGACCCAGATCCACAACTACGACGTGGCCGTGATCGGCGGCGGCATTATCGGCTCGAGCACGGCCTATTTTCTGAAGACGCTTGCGCCGTCGCTGTCGGTGTGCGTCGTCGAGCCCGATCCGACTTATGAGTTCTGCTCGACGATACGCGCCTCGGGCGGCGCGCGGCGACTGTTTTCCTGCCCGGAAAACATCGAAATGTCGAACTTCAGCATCGACTTCATCAAACGCTTTCCGCAGCAGATGGCGGTCGATGGCCGTGAAGCCCCGGTGGACTGGGTGGAAGGCGGTTATCTGTTCATCGTGCCGCCCAGCGCGATGCCCATGCTCGAAGCGCACGCCCTGCGCCAACGCGAGCGCGGCTGCGAGATCGACCTCCTCACGCCGGCGCAATTGAAGCAGCGCTTTCCGTCGATGTACGTCGGCGACCTGGGCGGCGGCGCGCACTCGCCGCGCGACGGCTGGTGCGATCCGCACGGACTGCTGCAGGGCACGCGCCGCAAGGCGGCATCGCTGGGCGCGGTCTACGTGCCGGACAAGGTCACCGCGCTGTCGAAGCGCGCCAATTCGGTGAGCGAAGCGACATTAGCCTCAGGCGCCTGCATCAGGGCCAGCGCGTTCGTCAACGCGGCCGGCGCCTGGGCGGGGAGAATCTGCGGCATGATCGGCATGCCGCTGCCGGTAGCGCCGCTGCGCCGCTTCGAACACAACTTCACCGCCGGCGGCCCGATCGAGCGCCTGCCCTACGTAAAGGATACCGAGCGTCTCGCCTTCCGCTCGGAGGGTGCTGGGTTCTCCGGTGGCCTGGTCGACGGAAACGAGCCGCGCGGCTTCAATTTCGAAGTCGATCACCAGTACTTCGAGCGCGTCGTCTGGCCCGCTGTGGCACACCGGTTTCCGGTGTTCGAGGCGGCAAGATGCCACCGCACCTGGTCCGGCCTGTACGAGCAGTGCGAACTCGACGGCAACCCGATTATCGGCAACTGGAAGGGCAGGCTCGACAATTTTTACGTCGTTTGCGGCTTTTCCGGCCACGGCATGATGCACGCGCCGGCCGCCGGCCGCGGCATTGCGGAACTCGTCGTCAAGGGAGCATTCCAAAGCATCGACCTCGAGCGCTTCAGCTACCGCCGGGTCGAACGGGGCGAGCCTTACCCGGAGGAAGGCATCAAGTAACGAAGCAGCGCATTCCCGCGCGGAAAACCATAAGCGGCTTCACCCACCCGGCGGCCCCTTGAGCTCGACGACATTGCCTTCCGGGTCGATGATGTATACCGACGGCCCCTCCCCCTCCGCTCCGTAGCGCGAGGCGACCGGGCCTACCACGACGCCCTGCGCCTCCAGATGGCGGCGAATGCTCGTTTCGTCGAACGGTTCCACCCGCAGGCAGAAATGATCCAGATTGCGGGCTTCTTTTCCCGGCGCCGCACCGCCGGCTCTGCCGAGCTTGCCGTCCACGGGCACGAGATCGATGAGCGATCGGCCGGCGCGCAGCTGAACCAGGCCAATCCCGTCTTCGCGGCGCTCCACTGAGCATCCGAGCGCCCCGCAGTAGAAGCGAAGCATGCGGTCGAGATCGGCGACGCGCAGCACGAGATGGTCGATTTCGCGAATTCTGATCATGGTGTCGTGTATAGGTGAGATCGGTCACCGGCAGTCATTCACCAGACCGGCCGGTCGCTACCAATGATACGGCAACCGGTCGGCGACGGTCAGCTTGAAGCTCCCATGGGCCGCGAACTTATAAGCGACGGATATGTCACACGCGCTACGTAGGCGCGCGACGCTGCCCCTGCAATGGTGTATACATTGCGGGCGTCACACCTATGTCATTTTTGAGCCTTACTGTAGGCCCCCGGATCCTGTCGATGACCGACAACCGGGATCAGCACAAGCACGCCAGATCGGAAAAGGAGATTGCCATGGGAAGTAGAGCACCGCACAAATCAGCCGCGACCGCCCCCCAACATGAGGACCGGGCCCGGCTCGAACGCAGCACCGCAACTGTCATACCGACGACGCACGGCAGGCGGATGCGGCGCGACGCAGCTGGCGTAACGTCGGCGAACGGCAAAGTTTCGAACTCGCTCTCTCCTGCCGCCGTTCGCAGGGATCGCGGGGATAAGCTGCACCTCGCGCCCGACGCACGGCTCCTCCCCGGTCTCGGTTGCGCCAGCGTAAGCAAGAACGGTGAACCGGTGATCGAACTGCAAGGTTTAG